>Ga0185299_10001593_pt1 | contig 41614 bp, 32 predicted proteins | sample PaiPotPPA55metaG_FD_128002 | JGI IMG/M metagenome (GOLD analysis project Ga0185299, IMG submission 128002) | Iron sulfur acid spring bacterial and archeal communities from Banff, Canada, to study Microbial Dark Matter (Phase II) - Paint Pots PPA... ...
CTGTATCGACCACGATTCCATGAATCTGCTCAAGCGCGTATGCGACCGTCATCAGGTCGACTATCACCCGCTGAGAACCGCGAGCGTGGCAAGCTTTGTCGAATTGATGACGCGGCTCAGCCGGGCGTCGTCGCAGTCCGGCAACACGCCGCCGGCCTCGAGGTTCTGCCTGCGGCACGGCTAAGCTTTACGTTGAATCAGCGCTTCATCAGCCTGGTCAGCGCAGAAATCTGCGGCGCGCAGGTCTTGGCCGCTTCCGCTTCAATCTCACGATAAAGCCGCACGATCTTTTCGCCGACGGGCGTCAGTACACAACCACCGCCCGCCGAGCCGCCCGTTTCCGAAGACGTTGCGGGTGCCTTGAGCGTGCGGTTCAGTTCGTCGATGAGCAACCACGCGCGCCTGTACGACATGCCGAGGCTGCGCGCGGCAGCCGAGATGGAACCATGCTGACGCACGGCCTCGAGCAAATCAATTTTTCCGGGGCCGATTGCCACGGCATCCGCCTGGCGAATGCGCATGCGGAAACGCACTTCGGGCTGACGGGATAGGGAAGTCGCTGGATCTTTGACGGATTTAGCCATGCGCGAAAGCATACACGAGCACGGCTGGGCCATGCATTGGCGACTTTACTAGCTCGCTTGATGATCGCGAGGGACCGCGCCCTTCAGGTTTTATCGCCGAAGCAAAAGCCAAAATCCTCGCAGCCTGGACATCCCGGCGCCGGCTGCGGCGTCATGCCGAGCGACAGCGCAAGCTCACGCGCGATTTTCCAGCGCATCCCGTCCACATTGCGTGCCGCCAACGCAGGGAAATACCGGCTGAGCATGTCCGTGACTTCTTCGCGGCCGGTGAGCCCGAGATCGCGCCACAGATGATCCGGCCTCAGGCACGCATGGGCGATGATCGATGCGAGGCATGCGGTATCGGCCATGTCAGTGCGACCGCTTGCGTGACTTAGCAGGAAGGCGTTAAGCATGGTGACGAACCTCGCCTGCTCTTCCGACCGAATCGATATGCCCACGCTTGGCGAGCGCATCGCGCCAAAGTGCCGGCCGTATAGCGACGCCAATTGTTCCTGCGACAACCCCAGCAACGAAGCTTCATCGTGCGCGGCAATCAGCGTGGCGAACAACGCGGTGTCGGGGGAACGGGGATCAACCGAGGCGGCCAGCAATTCGGCGCGCGTTGCATGAGGGTGTGTCATGGCCAACTAGGCGTGGAAGGTGTCCGGGTACCCTCCTGGCTTTACGCGCCATGTGCACCCCGACCCAATTTACTCCCTCCTAATTGCGGCTGTTGTTCGTTGTCGACGCTGCCGGGCATGCGGGGTCCTTGCCCCAGTGTCCGTCGCAGACACGCCAGCGGCAAATCTCGTCCGTGAAGAAGTTGTCCTTGCCGCATTCTTTCAAGCGGGCGGCCAGTCCCGCGTCGGCCTTCGCGGACAGTTTGGTCGCAGCTGTATCACGCTTGTCCGTAGCGGGCGGCGTGTAGGGTTTGGTGCGCGAGACGAGCGCGGCAAGCAGGTCGACGTCCTGATCTTCCGGCTTGCCCGCGTTTTGCGCGGGTGGGCGCTTCTTGTTCTGTGCGGCAAGCGTCTCATGCCTGGACGTCTTGCTGTCGCGTGCTTCGCGCACATCCTGCCTCAATGATTTCCTGGCGGCCGTCGCGTCGCCTTGTGCGACGATCTCAGATTTCGCGACCTTCTTGCCGGCGACATCCGTCGTGTTCGCCACCTTGTTGGCCGGTGTCGCAGCGGACGCCGCGAGCTCCTCCGATGCGCCGTTCTCGAGCGCGCTCGCAATCCGGCCCGTTGTCTTCGGTGTCGCATTGTCGTCGGCCGCGACGATCGAGGCTGCCTGCGAAGTCACCGCCGGAGCCTGAGCACCTGCAACTTGCACGGTCGCGCCGCTGGTGGCCTTGAACGCTGCCGCGGTATTACCCGCGGCACTCGCCAACTGGCTGGATGCACCTGCTGCGACAACTGTTTTATTTCCATTCGCACCGGCCTGGGCGCTTATTGGAGAATCAGTCGGGGAGTCGGTCCGAGAATCGGTCCGTGCATCACGCAGATAATGCCAGCCACCCCACGCGGCCGCGCCCGCTATCAAAAGAGCCAGCAGCGTATAAGCCGATTTAGAGCGCCGCGGGCGTTCTGGCCCGCTTTCCACTCGCCCTTCAAGACTGGCAAGAATTCGCGAGCTATTTGCGTGCTCGGCCTTCTCCTTGCCGGAAAGGAGGCTAGGCGGCGCTTTGGAATTCGACGGGTCCGGCACACTCATTAAAATGTCTCGTTGATACTTGATTAAATTTTCCCGGATAATACGCCGGAAGCGGCTTCCAGTGGTTCAATGGACGCCTGATTCTAAAAGCAAGCATTGCAAAATACAACGGCCAGAAATTCCGGGGCAGACCGTGATCGCAGTCGCAATTTTCGCGTATTTCCTCATTGTTGTCGCAATAGCCGCACTGGTGTTCTTGCCAGGACTGCGGTCGGCGGCATTCAGAGTTTTATTTCAATGGTTTGACAACCTGCGAATCCGGGCGTCCGCCAGGCGGGCTTTTGCGAAAGATCGACTGGCTTATTCGGTCAAAATTTCCCGCAGCTCGGTAATCGATGCACATCGTGTTGTTGTCGGCAAGCGCTTGCTGATTTTGTCCACCGCGGGTATTCTTGTCGCGCCGCCATTAGTCGCACTCATATTGCGAAAGGTATTGCAACAGCGCCAATTGTTCCAGTATGACGAAGACCTGCGCGTTCCCGACGAGAAAATAGCAGCGCTTCTTAACGGCGAGCAACTCGTTCCGCCGCCGCCTTTACCACCGGATGTGTTTGCAACACGCGAAGTCGAGCAGGTCCGGCCCGCCTTGAAGGACGCAAGCCGCGACTGGAATTTGCTGGATCCCGATTTTCGGACGCGTTTGTTGCTCGTGTACAAAATCATGCGCGAACAACATGGATACGAAATGGCGCTATTGGAAGGATACCGAAGCCCGGAACGCCAGAATCGATTGGCACAGATGGGGAACAATATAACCAACGCCGGGGCGTTTCAAAGCTATCACCAATATGGCCTTGCCGCAGATAACGCTTTCTTGCAAAACGGAAAGATTGTAATTTCCGAAAAGGATCCTTGGGCAATGCGGGGTTATCAGTTGTATGGCGAGACCGCCGAATCGGTCGGGCTGACCTGGGGCGGCCGCTGGAAATTCATGGATCTCGGCCACGTCGAGTACCACAAACCTGGCTTCAAGATCGGGCAGGCGCATTGAACGCTTCACTGGACACCCTGTTCCAGCGCTCGCTGTTGCGTCGCCGCCATTCGCGCGGTTGCCATGAAAACTTCAAAGACCTGACTGCACTATGCGACGTTTCCTGAACGTGTTGACCCGATCGCGCACGCTGACCATCGTCGGCGCCATCACGCTGGCCGCATTCTTCTTCGTCGTTGCCGACCTGTTCCAGATCGACTGGATCTGGCCCGCCATGGTCTTCGGCGTCGCGGTGCTGTTGTGGCTGCTCTCGTGGGCGTGGAAGCGTCACAAGACGCGGCGCGCCAACGCGAAACTGGGCGACATGCTCGAACAGCAGGCGGAAACGGGCCGCGGGCATGCATCGGCGGAACCGGGTAAGCAAGCCGAACTGGAAACGCTGCGCGCACGTTTGTCGGCTGCGGTCAAAACCATCAAGACATCGAAAATCGGCCAGGCCTCGGGCGGCGCTGCGCTCTACGAGCTGCCCTGGTACATCGTGATCGGCAACCCGGCTGCAGGCAAGAGCAGCGCGGTGTTGAACTCCGGCCTGCAATTCCCGTTCGCGGACAAGAACGATGCCGTGGTCCACGGCATTGGCGGCACGCGCAACTGCGACTGGTTTTTCACGACTGAAGGCATCCTGCTCGATACCGCAGGGCGCTACTCCATTCACGAAGAGGACCGCAGCGAATGGCTCGGTTTCCTCGGCCTGCTCAAGCGCTATCGGCCGAAGGCGCCGATCAACGGCATCATTGTTACGGCGAGCATTGCCGAGCTCACCAACAATCGTCCCGAGTTTGCGATCAACCTGGCGAAGAACCTGCGCCAGCGCGTGCAGGAACTGACCGAGAAGCTGGAAGTGTTCGCACCGGTCTACGTGATGTTCACCAAGGCCGACCTGATCACCGGTTTCACCGAATTCTTCAGCGGCAACGAGAAACAGGAATACGACCGTGTCTGGGGCGCGACCCTGCCCTACGAGCCGGATGAAAAGCGCGACGTGGTCGGCCTCTTCGACACCCGCTTCGACGAACTGCATGAAGGCCTGAAAGAAATCAGCATCGCACAGATATCGATGAACCGCGGCCTCAAGTTGTCGCCGGGGCAACTGAGTTTTCCGCTTGAATTCTCGGCGATCAAGCCGACCCTGCGCACCTTTCTCGCGACGCTGTTCGAAAACAATCCGTTCCAGCACAAACCCATTTTCCGCGGCTTCTATTTCACCAGCGCGCTGCAGGAAGGCGTGACCAACAGCGCGGCGACACAACGCATTGCGCATCGTTTCGGACTGGAAGGCGAGGGGTTGCCCAAAGCGCAAAGCGCGTTTTCAAAGAACGGCTTCTTCCTGCGCGACCTCTTCTCCAAGGTCATCTTTGCGGATCGCGAGACCGTGCGCCAGTTTGCGAGTCCGATCAAGACACGCACGCGCTACACCGCGTTCTTCGGTTTCGTCGCCGTCCTTGCACTGTTGCTTGGCGGCTGGACCTGGTCGACCATTGGCAACCAGCAGCTTGCATCGAATGTCGCGGCCGATCTCGACAAGGTGGTGAAGCTGCAGCAGAACCGCAACGACCTGCAGTCGCGGCTCGAAGCCATGGACATCCTCGAAGACCGCATCGAGCAGCTCGACCAGTTCCGGCGCGAACGTCCGCTCTCGGTGTCACTCGGGCTGTATCAGGGCGATCGCCTCGAACAGCATCTGCTCACCGAGTACTACTTCGGGGTGAAGCAACTGCTGCTCGCGCCGGTATCGGCGAACCTTGCTTCGTTCATGAAGGACGTCAACGCGCATCCGGAGCAACTGTCGCCCATGACCCGTCCGCCCGAATCCGGTGCGATGGCGGTGTCGACGGCGAATGCGCGCAACGCGATGGCCGCGGCGAACAACAATGGCGGCCTCTATAACGACGCGTCGCCGTCCAACGTGGAAGACGCCTACAACGCGCTCAAGACCTACTTGATGCTGAGCGACAAGCGGCATGCGGAGACCGCTCATTTGACGGATCAGGTCGCACGTTTCTGGCGCGGCTGGCTGGAGCAAAATCGCGGCAACATGCCGCGCGACGAGATGATCCGCAGCGCCGAACGCATGCTCACGTTCTACCTGTCGCGCGTCAATGACAACGACTGGCCGATGATCGATTCGAATCTGGCGCTCGTCGACCAGACACGCGAAAACCTTCGTCATGTAGTGCGCGGCTTGCCCGCTCGCGAACGTGTCTATGAGGAAATCAAGGCACGTGCCTCCACCCGTTTCGCGCCCATGACCGTCGCGCGCATCGTGGGCGAGGACAACAACGGCCTGGTCGCCGGCAGCTACGCCATTCCCGGCACCTTCACGCGAGAAGCATGGAGTGACTACGTGCAGCCCGCGATCCGTGATGCCGCGACCAAGGAATTGCAAGCGAAGGACTGGGTGCTCAACGTGTCCGCACACGACGACCTGACGCTCGAGGGCAGCCCCGAGCAAATCCAGAAGGCGCTCGTCGCGATGTACAAGACCGAGTATGCGGCGCAGTGGACCCGCTTCATGCAGGGTGTCGTGGTGCAAAGTTTCGGCAGCTTCGGGCAAGCGGTCGATTCGATGAACCGGCTCGGCGATCCGCAAGATTCGCCCATCCGCAAGGTGCTTGAAACCGCGTACGAACAGACTTCGTGGGACAACCCGTCGCTTGCCTCGGTACAAGTCGACCGCGCGAAGGCCAGCGCAATGGAACGTGCGAAGAGCTGGATCACGAACCTTTTCTCGCGCTCGTCCAACGGTGCGATCAACGCGAACATCGACCTCAACGGCCGCCCCGTGCAACTGCCGATGGGTCCGGTCGGGCAGGAGTTCTCCGGGCTTGCGCGCATTGTCGTGAAGCATGACAGCGGCTCGCTGCTGCAGAACTACATGGACTCGCTCTCCAAGGTTCGAACCCGCTTCAACGTCCTCAAGAACCAGGGCGATCCGGGACCGGGTGCGCGCCAGTTGATGCAGCAGACACTCGATGGCAGCGGCTCGGAACTCGCGGACTCGCTGAAACTGGTGGATGAGCAGATGCTCAACGGCCTCACCGAGTCTCAACGCAGAGGCTTGCGCCCCCTGCTCGTGCGCCCGCTGATGCAAGCCTATGCAGTGATCATCCAACCGGCTTCCGTCGAGGTGAACAAGGTGTGGAACGCGCAGGTTTATCAATCGTTCCAGTCGTCGCTCGCCGGCAAGTATCCGTTCTCGGCTAACGGCAAGGTGGAGGCCGGGGCCGGCGAAATCGCGCAGGTGTTCGGGCCGGACGGCTCGATCGCGAAGTTCGTGGGAACGACCCTCGGACCGCTCGCGGTACGTCGCGGCGATGCGCTGAGCGCGCGGACCTGGGGCGACATGGGTCTCGCGCTGACGCCTGCGTTCACTAACGGTTTTGCGGGCTGGGTCGCGCCGCTTGGCGGCGGTGCATCGACCGGCGCCGCCGGTGGCGCCGGCTCGGCCGAACCGCAGACGGTATTCCAGATCCTGCCTCAGCCGAGCTCCGGCACGACCGAATTCACCTTCGAGATCGACGGCCAGCAGTTGCGCTATCGCAACACGCCGCCGCAGTGGACCAACTTCGTGTGGCCGAATCCGCAGGGAACGCCCGGCGCGCATCTGAGCGCAACCACATTCGATGGCCGCACGGTCGAGCTGGTCAACGAGCCGGGCCGCTACGGTCTCGAGAAACTGATCAACGCGGCGCAACGCAAGCGCCGTCCTGACGGCACCTTCGATCTCACCTGGACGCAGGGCAGCGTGTCGATCTCGGTGAGCATGCGGATCATCAGCTCGGCGCAGGCGGCCAGCGCCGGTGGCGGCAGCGGCGGAGATCAGCCTCAACGACAGAGTCTGCGCGGCTTGCAACTGCCTTCATCGGTAGCCGACGTTGCAGCCGCGGCGGGCATGAAAGCGGTGCCCGTGGCGCCGGCCGGATCCAGACAAACTGCAGCCACGGCATCGGCCACAGGAGAAACGCAATGACGCAGACCGTACAGGCGCAGGTCGCGTACTTCGGCAAGATTCCATCGCGCGGCGATTTCGTGAAGAGCGCGAACAATCCGCAATTGCTGAACACGCTCGATCGCTACGTGGCGCAAGGCATGGAACTGCTCGCGGAAGATCCGCGCTGGAAGATCGTCTACGACGAAGCCAAGCCGGTTCACTTCGCCTTTCTCGGCTCGCAGAGCAAGCTCGCCATTGCCGGCCACATGGTGACGAGCCACGACCAGTCGCAACGCCGCTTTCCGTTTCTCGCGGCGGCCGCGCTTGAAGTCGACCGGCCGCTGAGCTTCCTGCCGCGCAGCCCGCTCGCCTTCGCGCGCCTGTGGTCGCGTATCGCGACGCAGATGCAGCCGCTGCTCGGCGACGTCGAGCCGCCCGGCGCATTGCAAGCGCTGGCGGAAACGCAGATTGCCGTCGATATCGATTCACAGCGCAATCCGCACGACGGCACCTTCGCCGATTTCGTCGAGCATCAGACGCTCGCGGGCCTCGAGCAGATGCTGCTTGCGAACGGTCATCCGGTACGTCTGCGCGGCGCGATGCTCGCGCTCGGGTCGCTGCTCAAGCCGGTGATGGCAAGCGGTTCGTCGCATCTCGAACGCGGTCTCACGCTGCCGCTGCCGAACGATCCGTTCTACCGGAGCCTGGTTGCAGCGCTCTGGCTCGAACTGATTGCGCCCTTCGTCTCGCAGGCTGATTTCGAACTGGCGATCTTCATCGGCACGATTGCTTCGCGCGAACGGCTGGTGGTCGGCTTCAACGGCGCCTCGGCGAAAACCTTGCACAGCATTGTCGATCCACAGGTCTATGCGGCTCACAACATCGATATCGACGATCCAGAGTGGATCGACGCACATGCACAAAACGATCATGGCATCAGCAAGCTCGTCAGTTATCTCGATCAACCGCAACTCTCGCTGCGTGTCGCGATCGACACGTTCCGCGAAGTTTTCATCGGAGCTTGAGCGCATGCGTTCGATCGTAGCCCTGTGCTTGCTGTTCAGCGCGCTAAGCGTGCATGCGCAGACCGTCAATCCGGTCCCGGGCGACCCGGTGAAGACCACGGCATTACCCGCGGCTTCAGTGCCGGCTGCGGCTTCGCCAGCCTTGCAGAATCCCAATGCAACGGGTGCGATCGTCTCGGCGCCTGCGACGGCCAACACGGTGCCGGGACAGGTCGTGGCCGGCGGCACCGTGCCGGACGAAGCGACCAAGGCAGCCGTGCTTGCGCGTTTGCGCGATACGTATGGCGCGAGCAATGTCGTTGATCAGATCGAGATCGGCGATGTTGCGACGCCGCCGAACTGGGGCGCCAATGTGCAGAAGCTGATCAACCCGCAGTTGAAGCAGATCAGCAAGGGGCAGTTGAAGATCGACGGCACGGCGATCGATGTCAAGGGCGAGGTGCGGAATGAAGCGCAACGCCAGCAGATTGCAAGCGACATGGCCAACGCACTGAACCCTACCTACACGATCAAGAATGGCCTTCGTGTCACGGCGTCGGAACAGGGATTGCTCGACCGGACGCTGGCTAATCGCACGATTGAATTTGAAACTGGCAGCGCGACTTTGACGCCGCAAGGACGGGCTATTCTCGATCAGATGGCAGCCGTGCTTGTGAAGATGACAACGCGCACGGTCGAAGTCATTGGGCATACCGACAATGCGGGCAACCGTAGTTCGAACGTTGCGTTGAGCCAGGCACGGGCGGACGCGGTGAAGGGGTATCTGGTCGCAAAGGGGATTAGTCCGCAGACGCTGAATACGACGGGCGTCGGACCGGATCAGCCGATTGCATCGAACGATACGAATGAAGGTCGGGCGCGCAATAGACGGATCGAGTTTCGCGCGGGACAGTAAGGGCTCAATGAGGGGCTCAGTGAGTTTTCATTCGCACCGGCGAACCCTGGGGGTTTCCGGCGCGAGCGAAACAATTATTCCGGCAAACCCTTCACCCCCAGCAACTCGCGAATATGCGCGAGCGACGCATCGTCCTTCACCACGGTGGTCAGCCATTCGTGTAATGGCATATCGGCCCACTCGGCGGCCTTATCGGCGAGATACGCCACCGGACTGTGAGGTTCCGTACGCCGGAAAAACGCGGCCACCTCGCGCAATTGCGCCACCGCTTGAGCCCGCGCCTGGGCACCGCTCGCACTTGCTGTTATCGGCATCGACATAAACACAGGCTCCTCACGACCAGGCGCAACAGCTTGCTGCTCAAATGACGGCTCAACGCGCAACGCCGCTTCCCGAACAACCGGCTTCGGCGCTTCGGCAACAGCACTGACACCACTTTCACGAGCGAAACGCTCGGCCAGACGGTACACCGTCTCGTACGCATCCCTGGCCCGCCGGAAGCTCGGCGCACTCTCCCCCGCGCGGTGATCGAGTTCCTTCTCCAACGCGAGCATCGCCACTTCGAAAGCTGCCAGTTGCCCAAGCAACGCTGCATAAAAGGACGTAGGCGTGGCTCGTCGCGACGCCTCGATAGCCTCGACCGATGGCTTGCCGCGCATGATGTCGTCGGCATGTTCAGGGTCGCGCTTCACCGCTTGCGCGGCATGCGTGGCCACCTCCCAATCAAGCGCGCTATAACGTTCGCCGCCAGCATCCGTCAACGCCACGCCACGCAACAACTCAGCACTGCGGCCAACAAGCCACGCTACGTTGCCAAGGCGGTATTCAGCACCATCTCCCTCAGGCAGCGGATGAACGTGATCCCAAAAGCGCTCGCATAAACCCTTGAGCAGGGTGAAACCGTCGGTGAGTCCCGGCAAGCCGTTGCGCATGGCAAGGGCTTCGGTCAACCAGACCGCGAGACGCAAATCCTTCGTCTGCGTTTTCAGCAACGCAGTGCTGCGTTCGATGACGAAGGGCCAATCAGCTTCCTTGATCTCGGTGACCCACTCACCCTGGTCGAGCGAAGGATCGTCAAAGCGGCGCGCTTGCTGAACGGCGTCGAAGTCCGAAGAAAACAGCAAGTCATCGCCGCAAGGCGACGACGCGGAAACAGGTTCGAGTAAGACGGAGGTCGTTGACATGACTCAATTCAAACGTTTAGTACTGCAACTATCTTGGTTGTTTCTGAGGTGCGAGCGCAGGTCATGGTCGAACCATCACTCGATCGCATAGCTGAATCCACCGCCCTCATCGGCGCCCGCACCAATGCGCGTGATCGCCGCGCCGCTCGCCATGCGTTCGAGTACATGCCCGGCAATCTCCGGCAACAAGGTCCCGCTGAGAATGTGATCGACGTTACGCGCGCCCGAATCGACTTCGGTACACCGCGCGAGCACTGCGTCCACGAGACTTTCATCCCACTCAAAGACCGCCTTGTGGTTAGCCTCGATCCGCCGCGCAATGCGTCCAAGCTTCAGTTCGATGATCTCGGCCAGCACGTCGTCAGGAATCGGATAGTACGGAACGACCTTCATGCGCCCAAGAAAAGCCGGCTTGAATACCTTGTATAGCTGAGGCCGTAACATCTCGGCCAGCGCGTCGGCGCTCGGCAGTTCGTCGTCGGGCTTGTTAAGGCAAGCCGTCATCACCGCGGCAGACCCGACGTTCGATGTCAGGATGATCAACGTGTTTCGAAAGTCGATCTCGCGGCCTTCGGCGTCGTCCATCGTGCCTTTGTCGAAGACCTGGAAGAACATTTCCAGCACGTCGGGGTGCGCCTTTTCCACCTCATCCAGCAACACCACCGAATAGGGATTGCGCCGCACGGCTTCGGTCAGCACACCGCCCTCGCCATACCCGACATAACCGGGCGGCGAACCCTTGAGCCCCGATACGCTATGCGCTTCCTGATATTCACTCATGTTGACGGTGACGAGCTTGCGCTCACCGCCGTAGAGCACATCGGCTAGTGCGAGCGCGGTTTCAGTCTTGCCGACACCAGACGGTCCGACGAACATGAACACGCCCCGTGGTTTGTTCGGGTCCTCGAGATTCGCACTGGCAGTACGCACGCGCTGGGAAATGGCCTCGAGCGCATGGTCCTGACCGATGACCCGTGCGGCAAGAAGCGCCTTCAGGTTAAGTACGGTCTGCAGTTCGTTTTTCACCATGCGTCCGAGCGGGATGCCAGTCCACGATGCAACGATCTCCGCTACAACATGGCCATCCACCTGAAGCGGTACGATCGGCTGCGCACTCTGCAGCGCACGCAGTTCGTTCACCCGTTCATCGAGCGTTGTGCGAATCGTCTGGAGGTCGAGCGGCGCGTGCCCGTCGCGTGCAGAATCAATCTGACGGCGCAACTCTTCGATCTCGTTGACCAGCAAACGCTCTTGCTGAAACCGAGCTTCGTCGCGGGCAAGCAACTCGACGTCCTGTGCACGCGCTTCACGCAAAACAGCAATGCGCTCGCCGTGCGCGGCACCGCTTGCCGCTTCGCGTTCGAGCGCGGCAAGCTCGACATCGGTTCGCTCGATGCGCTTCTTCGTATCGTCGATCACGGCTGGGGTCGAACTCTGCGCGAGCGCGACTTTCGCACACGCCGTGTCCAGCACGCCGATGGCCTTGTCGGGCAGCTGCCGGCCGCTGATGTAGCGGTGCGACAAGCGCACGGCTTCCGTGATGGCGTCGTCGAGAATGCGCACATTGAAGTGCTTCTCCATCAGCGCGCTCATGCCACGCAGCATCGCGGCGGCAAGCGGCTCGCTCGGCTCCTCCACCTTGACCACTTGAAAGCGTCGCGCGAGCGCAGCGTCCTTTTCGAAGTACTTCTTGTACTCGCTCCAGGTCGTCGCGGCGATGGTGCGCAGCTCGCCGCGTGCCAGAGCGGGTTTCAGCAGATTGGCCGCGTCGTTCTGTCCAGCCTGCCCGCCCGCACCAATGATCGTATGTGCCTCATCGATAAACAAGATGATCGGATGCGGGCTCCTCTTCACTTCATCGATCACCTGCTTCAGGCGATTTTCGAACTCGCCCTTCACGCTCGCGCCAGCTTGAAGCAAACCCATGTCGAGCACATGCAAGGCGACGTCGCGTAGCGGCGTGGGCACGTCGCCGGCGGCAATGCGCAACGCGAGTCCCTCGACCACGGCCGTCTTGCCGACCCCCGCCTCGCCCGTCATGATCGGATTGTTCTGGCGGCGCCGCATCAGGATGTCGATGGCCTGGCGAATTTCCGCTTCACGTCCAATCACCGGATCGATCCTGCCTTCGCGAGCACGCGCCGTGAGGTCGCTCGTATAAGTGTCAAGCGCCGGTGTCTTGGAGGGTCCCGTTTGCGGCAAGGACGCTGACTCTTCAGCGGGGGTTGATGCCTGCGCCTCGATCGATCCTTCGGTTACCTGATCGAATTCGTGTTTGAGCCGGTCAACCCGCACCGACGCAAACAGAGGCGACATGCGTTGCGCGAACTGCGCGAGATCGGGTGCGTTGGTCAGCGCAAGCAGCAAATGACCCGAGCGGATCCGTCCGATCTGCGAATCAAGCGATGCAATCAGCCATGCCTGTTCGAAGAGCGCGATCAGGTGCACGGAAAAAACGGGCGTGCGCGTGTTTCCGGTTTGCAGCCGCGACAGTTCCCGCTCGAGGTCGCGCCGGACAGCCGCCTGATCGATGTTGCTTGCACGCAAGACGAGCAACACGTCGCTTGCCGGCTCCTCGAGCAAGGCGAGGAACAGGTGTTCCAGCTCGACTTCATAGTGGCCGCGCGAAAGGCAGGCACTCGCGGCGCGCTCGGTCGCCTGACGGCAGGTCGGGTTCAGCTTGGCGATCAGGGTTTTTAGCGGCGTGCTCATGAGGAACGTCCAGTAATGTCGTTGCGTGATTCTTGATGCGTCAGGAGACGACGTGAAGTTCGTAACACGCGTCGGCACGATCTCGCCGCGCCTGTTTCGTACAGAGAAATGCATCCCAGCCGAGACGCGCGCCGAGGCCCAGATGACTCGGCCCGACTTCCTCGCGACGCAGCACGAGAGACACCTCGTACTCGAGCGTGAGGCCTGCCAGCAGCGTCAACATGCGTTCCAGCGCGAGCGCATTCCCGGCGCCGGGCAAGAACGCCTCGTAGTCCTTTTTCGATAGCGGCCCGACGACCAGCCGCGCGCGCATGTCGCGCTGCCATACGCGCCGGCCTGCCAGCGCCGTAGCGCCGAGCGTTGCATTGACGCCGCCAAGCACGCTCAACTGTTCGCGCGGCACGTCATACCAGCGCCCGATGAATTGCTCCACGCGAATGGGTACGCCAAAGTAATCAGACAAGGTGCGCTGCAGGTAAGCAGCCGACACCGGCCGATGCCGCGCCGCAAGCGCATAACCCGCAATGGCTTCGTCGAAAAGCGCACCCGGTCCGCCCTGCAGCTCGGCACGCGTCTCGTCGTGCGAGACGCCAGCCAGCGAAAGCAGCAGCGGCAAGTAGCGCTGGTCCCGGTCGATCTCGTAGTGAAGCGGCAACCGGTACTTCTTCCATGCTGCATAAAACAACGCCGTTGCGCGGTTCGAGAACATGTCGAAAAACTCGCGCGCCGCGTAGTCCTTATGCACTTGCTCGCGGCCGGCAATCTGCTCCGTATAAGCAAGCGGCAATGCACCCTGCACGCCTAGCAAGCCAAAGAAGGCCGGCGTGATTTCAACCCGGCTCAGGCCCCCGTTCGCCAACGCTTGCGTGCGGGCCGGCTTGCTCTTCAACGCCGTGTTGTCGTGATCGAACGATGTCGCAGCCTGGATCTCGCTGGGGGGAAACGACAGCGACAAGCTGTTGCGAAACGAGACATGCCTGGCGACGACATCGCCGCGGGAGCGACCATCATCGGCCGCCTCGCGCGCGAACGCTATTTCGAGCAGGCGCACCGCCTGAAAAAATTCAAAGCGATGCGGCTCGTCGAGCAGTCGCTCGACTACAGCAGGATCGATTCGCCGCTGCGGGGTTTGCATCGCAGGATCTCCTCGCCGGTCCGCTTCGAGACGACGACCAGTTGCACAAAGCTGTTCAGGTGCACATAGAGCCCAAAGAACGTGTCGATCACACGCACGAAGGAACCAAGGCTCGTGCCGACGAAATGCTGCTCGTCGATCGTGAGGCGTATTTCGATGCCGCGCACAAAGGTGGCGAACGGCTTGCCAGGAAGCCACTGGATGGCCGGCCGCTGCTCGATGGCGCTTATGCCCTCAATATGCCGCGCCGAAACGGCCGTGCGCCGCAGGTCATAAATGCGCAATAGTTCCTTGAGCGCCGAGACGCCGCTTTGAGCGAGCGAGACGTGATTGAGCGCGAGATGCGAAATCAGCCGCCAGTGCGCGGCACGGCCCCGTTCAAAACGCACGCTCGGCGTCGCCCGCCGCAGCATGCGCACACCGCTCACGAGCGAGTCGCCCTCTAGAAACAAGTCGCCGCCATCGAGCCCGAAGGTAAGTTGCGACGGCAGGTCGCGATTGGTGCAAGTCAGCTCGAGACTCAGCGTGTCCGTCTGCGGCTGCAGCGGTTCAAAGTCGATGTCGACAATGGAGATTTCCGTTTCGTAGCCCGGGCTGGATTTTGCAACCGCGTCGTCGCGGCGAGCGAGCCAGTAATGACCCGCCTGCCCGCTTTCGCCATGATGCAGCGAATAGAACGGCCGGAATTCGATCACGGATTCGCCGTCGGCCTGCTCACGCACGAGATGCACCGAGTCGATCGAGCACACCTCATACGCGGATGCGCGGCGCCCGTCACAAATGACCGGATACGCCACCGCCTGATGCGTCACACGGATAGGATCCCCATGCTGCTTGAAGAGATTCACGATCGGCGAGCAAAACAGCCTCAAATGGTCCTTCGACAAACCGTCGAGCATCCGCGCGGTTTGCGAGTCGCTGCGTATTTCCTTCAGCACCAGATGCAGCGTAATGCGACTGCATCTGCCGCCTGCTCGCGTCATTGCGGCGAAATCGAAATCGATGAAATTGAATTTCTCGGGGAACGCGAAATACTCGGTCAGCAAGCGATACGCCGGATGCGACTTCTCCGGATAATCGATGAGCGCATCGCGTTCGCTGAAACCCGACTGCTCGACGGCGGAGTCCTGAAGCTTTTTCCACTTGCCGCTGCCATCTACTTCAACGTAGCTCGCCGTGGTATTGACGAGAAGGCAGTCAGCCAGCGCCGCGACGAACGACTGTTCGCCGTGCAGATGCACACGAACCTGATCCAACGCGAGCGTAGTCAGATCGAGCTGCGGCGCGGTCGACTCGAACGTGACGGAGATCAGCGCGGCGGCGTCTCGCGGCAGGACTGTCGCGCTCGGTGCCGATGCGACCGGCGTGTACTTCGCCTCTACAATGCCAAGCGGTGCCAGCACGACGTCGTACGCGTTGCGAAAGCGGCACTGCACGCCGCGAATCGGCCGGGACTTCAACTCGGTCCCGCGTTCGATCGTGGCCGTCCCGGTGAGCTGGCCGAGCGTCTGCCCTGGGTCGAACTGCGCGATCGAACACGAGGGAAACGGCCGCAAGTAGTGCGGATAAAGTACTTCCAGCAGCGCTTCCGTGAACTCGGGGTAATCGTCGTCGAGCTTCTTGTTGATGCGCGCGCCAAGCAACGCGAACGACTGGATCATACGCTCGACGTGCGGGTCTTCCGCGTGCTCGCCCGACATGGCGAGACGCGCTGCGATCTTCGGATACCGTTGCGCGAAGTCGCGCGAATAACGCCTCAGGAACGACAGCTCGCGCTCGTAATACGGCAGCAGTTCTTCCATTGCTCAAATCCCCGTCTCCGTGTCTTGCACGGATGCTGCCTTGCAGAAAAACCAGACGACACACTAGAGTTCACGGCTCCGGGCGTGCTTCAAAACTTCGCCCGTGAGCGCGTCACGGAGTATTGCAGCGTCGACGGCAGCAACATGGCGTCGAAGCTGACCGGCTCTTCGGCCGGATGCACGATCAATACGGCGCGGATCGCGAAGTTGAGCGCGCTGGTGGACTGCTCGTTCAATTCGAGCTTCACCGATACCTGCTGCAAACGCGGCTCGTGCCGTGCAATGGCCTGTTGAATCGACTGGCAGATGAACACGCGGTCGTAGTGACTTGCGAGGCTCATTCCGGCGAAGTCGTTGAGTCCATAGGTCAGGATGGACAACTGACATTCCGGCAACGCAACCAGATGTGCCTGCGTGAAAGCAATGCGCGTGTTCAGGAGCGATTCGACATCGCGGGCAACCGTGCTCTTCAGTTCTTCAAGCGACAATTGACGCAGCGCGGCCGCAGCCGGTTCGTACGGGTCGTCGTCGAACAGTTTGTCGAGAAAGCTCGGCTCGAAACGTTTCATGAAGCCCTGCTTTTCTTGCGTGCGAAACTTGAGTACGACAGCGACGCCGGTGCCGGACGCGAATGCGTACCGGCCCCAAGCGTCGCAGCATCAGCCAGGCTGCACCGGAACTCCCCGGAACTCCTCCGAACCCGAGGATCAGACCGCGTAGGTCTTGTCGTTCTTGGTCAGACTCCAGGCACCTTGCGCATTACCGCTCTGGTTGCCGCCGATCTTCTGTTGCGTGTACTTCCACTGCACAGCTGCATACTTCAGCGAGAACTGCTCGGACGGCAGGCTGGCAGTCGTGGAGGTACCCGTCGTGGCCGCCGTGGCGGGCGCGTTGATGCTCGGATTGATGCTGGAGATGATCACGTACTTGAGCTTCACTTCAAGGTACTTGATGCGATTGCCTTCGCCATCCGAGCGCATGAAGTCGATGGTGACTTCGTCGAATGTCGTGCCGCCTGAAGCGTGCTGGTACATGAGCGGGCTGACGACGTCGATGTCCTTCGTGAACACCATGTCGCCATGCTCGCAACGCTCGGACGTGTGACCGCCGGCAGTGGACGCCGTAGCCGAGCGCGGCTGGGTGATAGCGTGGCTCCACGAATCGATCTCGACCCAGTTCGCGTGGTCCTTGTCCTGCGATTCGCCTTTGATCGCGGGATTGCCAAACTTCAAGTAGATATCCTTCATACCTCGACTCCCCATAGAGTGGTTTTATAGCCGGCCCGGACGGCGTCCAGGCCACACGCAGTCATGCCGTTCAGGAAGAAGCGGGCTTCGGCAGATCTGCGACAAGCCGCAGCGAAATCGATAGTTCGTCCAGTTGAAAATGCGGACGCAGGAACGCCACGGACCGGTACGAACCCGGCTTCCCGGGAATCTCTGCCACTTGTATGGATGCCTCGCGCAGCGGGAACTGCGCCTTCTGTTCCTGGGTCGCGTTGTCGTCAAGCAGCACATACTGCGAGATCCAGCGATTCAGGAACACTTCGACGTTCTGAGCCGAGGCGAAACTGCCGATCTTGTCGCGCATCATGGCCTTCAGGTAATGCGCCACGCGCGATACCGAGAAGATGTACTGCAACTGCGCGGACAGGACCGAGTTCGCGTTCGCGCTATCGGTGTTGTATTTCTTGGGCTTCTGTACCGATTGCGCAGCGAAGAAGGCAGCGTAGTCGGAGTTCTTGCAGTGAACCAGCGGGATGAAACCGAGGTCGCTCAGTTCCTTCTCGCGACGGTCTGTCACCGCGATTTCAGTCGGACACTTGAGCGCCACTTCGCCGTCATCCGTCTTGAAGGTGTGTGTCGGCAAGTCTTCCACCAGCCCGCCACCCTCCACGCCGCGAATGGCCGCGCACCAGCCGAAGTCATCGAACGCGGCGGTCAGGCGCGCAGCAAACGCCCATGCAGCGTTACACCACAGGTACTTGGCGTGGTCCGTGCCGTCCACGTCTTCAACGAAATTGAAGGACTCGGCGGTCTGGCCATCTTTAGGATTGAACGGCAGGCGACCGAGAAAACGCGGCAGCGTGAGACCGACATAACGCGAGTCTTCCGAATCGCGGAACGACTTCCACTTTGCATACTCGACGGTGTCGAACACCTTGCCGAGATCGCGCGGCCGGCCGAGGTCGGCAAAGCTTTCGAGGCCGATGAGTTCCGGCGACGCCGAGGCGATGAACGGCGCGTGCGCCGCAGCCGCGACATGCGACATCTGTTCGATGAAGTACATGTCTTCCGGCTGCCGCGTCACTTCGAAGTCACCGATCAACGCACCGAAGGGCGCGCCGCCGAAGGTGCCGAATTCTTCTTCGTAGACTTTCTTGAAGAGTGCGCTCTGATCGAACTCGATGGCCGTCTTGAAGTCGCGCACGATGTCGCGCTTGGGCGCATGCAGTGCCTTGATCTTGACCGTCGTGCCGGTGTTGCTTTCTTTGCACAGGTAGTCGAGGCCGCGCCATGTGCTCTCCAGGCGCTGGAATTCCGGCGCATGCATCACGGCGCTCAGTTGCGCGGAAATCAACTGGTCGAGTTCGGCGACACGCGCATCGATAGTGGCCGACAAGTTGTTCGATACGACCACCGTGCCGTCGAGCACCTGGTTCACCAGCTCGCCGATCAGGTCCTTGGCGCGCGCGTGTTCGGAGTGAGACTTCGCGACCTTGCTCTTCTCGACGATCTCGTCGAGCAGCGACGGAGCCGCTTCGGATTGTTGCGTGCCGACCTGTGCCGCAGCCGTTTGCTGATTCATTTCACACCCCGCTGGTTAGTCGCGCTGCTGGTCGTCGTGCGGCCGGTTGTGCTCCGGCGTGGTTGCTCCGCCCGCGTCATGCGCAAGCGATTGCAGTTGCTGCGTGTTGTGCAGCACTTCGCTCAGCAGGTCTTCGAGCTTGTCGTTGCCGGCGAGCTTGTTGCGCAGATCGGCAAGCTTGGACCGCGCTTCGAGCAAGCGTCGAAGCGGCTCCACCTGCTGCACGATCGCGTCCGGATCGAAGTCCGCAATCGAATTGAAGCGCAGGTCGACGCCGAACTTGCCGCCCGCTTCGCTCAAGCGGTTCTCCACCTGGAACGCGGCGCGCGGCTCGATTCCCTTCATCACGTCGTCGAAGTTGTCGCGATCGATGTTGACGAATTTCCTGTCACGCAACCTGGGCTGCTCGACTTCCGACTGTCCCGCGAGGTCGCCCATCACGCCAACCACGAAAGGAAGTTCCTTGATTTCGATTGCGTCGCCGCGCTCGACCTCGTAGGTCAACTGGACGCGCGGCGGTCGAATCTTTTGCAGGCGCTTCTGGATGCTTTCTTTCTTGGCCATGGCTGGTCTCGGTGGTTCCGGCGTGAACGGGTATTCGATCTGCTTATGTGCTCAATATGGGCTTAACGCAGCGCGCTGAACGGGTCGGACGCACCGCCGCCCTTGGCTGCTTTCTGCGGAGCCGGGGCCGGGGCCGCGGTCGGAGCCGGAGCCGCGGGTGCTGCGTCAGGTTTGGCATCCGTGTCCACCTTGGCATCCGTCGCGGCGCCAGCCGTTACAGGCTTCTTGCGCACAACGACTCGCCGCTTCTTCACGACCGGCTTCTGCACCTGCTGCTCGGGCGGGAACAAAGCGTCCTCGCCCAGCGTGTCGCGCAATTGTTTCGCGAGCGCCTGGGCGTCGGATTTCGCGTCGCCGGCCAGCGCCGAATCCTGGCGCAATTCGCCAAGCGATTGCGTGGCAATTCGCAAACCGCTTACTGCGAGAACGCTTTTAGCCTGACGATCCGTTTGATCGCGCTGCAATGCTTCCTGAGCGGCCACGATTGCCTGGCCGTAATGCTGTTGCGTGAATTGAATTTGCGCGATTCGCGACCACGGTTCTTCGCGCGTCGGATCCGATTTTGCGAGATCCTGATAAAGCCCGATTGCCTTGTCTTGATCGCCCGCTTTCGAGACGGCGTCGGCATCCGCCAACTGCTTGTTAAATACATCAGGGGTCGGCGGGACATTAGCCTGTTGAGTGGCGCAACCGGCCATGATGGCGCATGCCACTACTACCCCACTGATTTTTGTAAACAGCCGCTCTGTCATCATTTCTTCACTAAGGCTAATTTTTTAATCATGAGCAAAATCGGATTTTGCCATGCTCGGAGTGCGCAGGTATAGTACAGGCCAAATTTTGTTAATTCAATCGCTACGTAAAGTACTCAAATTTTTATAGGTTCTGCCCAGTAACTCGGTAACACACCCTATGTTTTACGGCAAACATCTGATGATTCGGAATTTTTTTCCGAATTACACGAAATAATGGGTTCAGAACAAGCCGAAGGCAGGTCCTGAACGACCGCTATTCGAAACAAAACGTACTTATAAAACAAACGGTTGAGCGAAGACAAGACAGCTTCGCGAATTATCGTCCTTTGCTTGTCATAATCGGGGAGCCCAAGCGTGGTGCGCGAAAGGCAAAGCATGAATATGAGATATCTTGGGTGCAGCGCTATATTCGCCGTCACCCTGCTGATGGGGGGATGCGCCGCAGGGGTTTCGGTGCTCGGCGCCGCTGCCAGCGCGGGTTTGCAGGCGGTTGGCATTGGTAAGCCCGACATTCCGGACGCCCAGAAACCGCCGCGCGAAGTGCCGCTGACGCTTTATGCGGCGCCGAATCTGAATGCCGCCATGGATAACCGGCCGCTCGCGCTGGTAGTCCGGCTCTATACATTGAAAGACGCGACGTCTTTCCAGCAAGCCCCCTTTGATACATTCACAGACCCCAGTCGCGAAAAAGCGACTTTAGGCGAAGATTTGATCCGCGTGCGAGAAGTGACGCTGATCCCGGGACAGCGTTATACAGTAAAGGAAAAGGTCACGCGTGAAGCGGGTGCCCTCGGAATCGTCGCTTTATTCCGCGATCCGGCGCAACAGCGGTGGAAGTTTGCATTCGACCCTGTCCGGTCGGAGAAATCCGGCATAATGATCGGCCTGCATAATTGCGCGATGACCGTGACCGGCGGAACGGTGATACCCGCAGACCAGGGACTACCGGCGCAGCAACTGAATCTGCTGTCATCGGTGAGCTGCGGCTAGATCCTGCTTTAATCATGAGTGTGGAAAGAATATTATCGAGCCGGCCGCCTGTGGCGCCGGCGCGAGCAGTTCGAAGCGGATGTCCCTGGCAGAACCTCCTTGAGACGTTTCAATGAGCGGTTGCTTTTAAGACCCGAGCGAAAGCGGGTGTGCAGAGCGTGATTTTTCGTAATGCGCAATCGCTGCAGCGACACCTATACAGGTTGAATATGAGTTATTCCGCCAAAGTGCTGTGGGGAGAGGGCCTCTTTTTGCGGCCGCAGCATTTCCAGCGACAAGACGCTTATCACGAGGCGCGTCTGTTCGAGTCCGTCCGAGCCCTCCAGCCTTATAACTGGGGCGTGCGTTCGGTCCGTTTCGACCGCGACGCGCTCGCGAGCAATGTGCTGCGCCTGAGTGACCTGTCGCTGGTGTTTCCCGACGGCGAACTGTATTCCGCGCCGCAAGCGAACGACCTGCCGGCAGCCATCGCGCTCGAGACACTGCCTGACGGCGTCAACGAGTTCACCTTCTATCTCGCCATGCATCCGCTGCGCGAAGCAGGGGCTAACTACGTACAGGATCCGGCCGCCGGTTTTGTCTCGCGCTATGTCAGCGAGCAGGCGCCCATCGGCGATCACTTCACCGACGCCGCGCAGGCCGACATCACCTTCCTGAAGGCAAGCGTCAAGCTGGTGGCAAACAGCGAGCCGCGCGATCAGTACATGTCCGTGCCGATCGTCCGGATCCGGCGCACGGCGACCTCGGGGTTCGAGATCGACGAATCGTTCGTGCCGCCGAGCCTCGCTATCGAAGCGTCGCCGCTGCTGCATCAGCGCCTGCGCCAACTCATCGAGGCATTGCAGGCGAAGGTCAGTGCGCTCTACGGTTTTCATCGTGAGCCGACGAAGAACATCATCGAGTTCCGCTCCGGCGATGTCGCTTCGTTCTGGCTGCTGCATACGGCAAGCGCCGCCTTCGCCGCGCTCACGCATCTTTACCAGCATCCGGCATTGCATCCCGAGCGCCTGTTCCAGGAATTGCTGCGGCTCGCGGGTCAGTTGATGACGTTTTCGAAGGGTTACGCCCTCGCGGACCTGCCGGTCTATCGCCATGATGATCCCGGTCCTGCCTTCGACCAGCTCGACGGCATCTTGCGCGACCTGCTCGATACCGTGATCTCCACGCGCTACTTCGCAATCGCGCTGGACGAGGTGCGTCCGTCGTTCCATCTCGGGCGCATCGACTCCGGCAAGATCGACGACAAGACCACCTTCTTCCTCTCGGTCACGGCCAGCATGCCGACGGTGGAACTTGTCGAAGCCGTGCCTGCGCGCTTCAAGGTCGGGGCGCCCGAAGACGTCGACAAGCTGGTGCTCTCTGCCATGCCCGGCGTGCGGCTCACGTACACGCCCCAGGTGCCTCCAGCCATTCCCGTGCGGCCTGGCGCCTGCTACTTCGCCCTTGAAACGCGTGGCGCCCTGTATGACCGCATGCTGCAGGCGCAATCGGCCATGATCTACGCCCCGTCCGGTATCGACGACCTCAAACTCGACTTGATCGCGGTGACTTCATGAGCTACGCGCCCTCTCTTTTCGGCGATGCCCCTGCGCAACAAAGCAATCGGAACAACGGCCCTGCCACTGCGTCGACATATCAGATTCGTTCGCTGCTCGATCTGCTTTACGACGGTTTTTTCATGCTGTTCCTGCTCAAGAACGGTCGCGAGCCAGGCGATGCGGCGAGCTTTCTTGCGCGCATCCAGGAATTCCTGGGCGACTTCGACCGCGGCGCGAAAAAGCTGAACGTATCGGCCGACGACATGTTCGCCGCCAAGTTCGCGTTTTGTGCGGCAGTCGACGAGTCCGTACTCGCGTCGGGTTTCAAGATTCGTGCGGAGTGGGAACGCAAGCCGCTGCAGCTGACGTTGTTCGGCGAGCAGCTAGCAGGCGAGAAGTTTTTTCAGCATCTCGAGGAAGCGCGTGCGCAAGGCGCATCACGTCTGCAGTCGCTGGAGGTGTTCCATATGTGCCTGCTCCTGGGCTTCCAGGGCAAGTACATGATGGAGGGACCGGAAAGGCTTGCGTATCTGACCGCCCGGGTCGGCGACGAGATCGCGCAAATGAAGGGCAAACGCGCGCCGTTCGCGCCGCATTGGCCGCTTCCGGACCAGATCGTGCACCGCTTGAAAAGCGAAGTGCCGTTGTGGGTTATTGCGTCGGTGTTTGCCTTGATTGGCGTGCTCGCGTTTGTCGGATTGAACTCGTATCTGAAGGACTCGACGCTGAAGGCCGTTGCGCCCTATTCCGAGATCGTGAAGGTGGGGCCGAAGTCGGCGAATCTGACGATCTCGTTGCCTTAGCCGGGTGTTGTTGATTGGGTGAATTTTAGTGTCGAATCGCGTAAGCGCAGCGCGATAAGCGACCCGCCAAACGACACAGGAGAACGTCCATGAGTTTTGCATCGAACGGAAGCGGCCTGTCGAACGGTGCTTCGTTGAGCGATATCGGCTCGCTTGCCGGGGTCGCGAGCCAGGTTGCGGGATTGAGCGGGATGCCTGGCGCGGGCGTGGTGGGCGGAGCCGTCCGTGCGGTGCAACTGGCCCAGACAGGCGCTTCGCTGCTCGGGAAAACGCCCGCCTCCATTGCGGACGCGATCAACAGCGCGTCGGGCGCGCAGCCCAAACTCACGCAGGACAACCGCTTCGTTACCATGACGTCCCCATTGGGGCCGGACGTACTGCTCGTCAACGCTCTGGTCGTCGACGAATACGTGAGCCGGCTGCCGGAGATTCATCTCGATCTGCTGTCTCATCGAAACAATATCGACATAGACAAGATCGTTGGGCAACCGGTTTCGATCACGCTCGATCCGCAAGCCGCCAACACCGTGCTGAGCGGGATCGTTGCGGCCTCGGATGCCGACCAGCGCCATTTTCACGGCTACGCCGTGTCGTTCGGCAGAGTGGGCAATTCCGGAACGGTGACGCGCTATGAAATGACCGTCGTACCGTGGTTCTGGTTTCTGATCCGCTCGACCGATTGCCGTATTTTCCAGAACAAGACCGCACGGGATATCCTCACCGAGATCTTTACCGAACACGGTTTCCAGGACTACGAATTCAATCTCGCCGGGCAGCGCGCGCCGCTCGAGTATGTGGTGATGTACGGTGAATCGTATTTCAACTTCTGCACCCGGCTGATGGAGCAGGAAGGCATGTTCTGGACGTTCCGGTATGACAAGGACAAGCACGTCCTTGTTATCGGCGACAGCAACGACGCGTTCGCGCCAAGCGCCAACCTCGACACCGTTCCGTATTTTGCGGATAGCACCGCGAGCGAGCACAACGGCATCGACCGCTGGGACGAAACGTTCAATTTCCGCGTGGGGAAGATCACCTTTCGCGACTTCAACTACAACACCCCTTCCACACCGCTGATGCAGGTCGAAGTACCGACCATGCTGAAGACGCCGAATATCGGCAAGACCGAGCGTTACGAGTATCGCTCTCTCTACGATCATAGCGACGACGGCAATCGCTATGCGAGTTATGCGATGCAAGCGGAGGAAGCGCAGGCGCGCAGGTTCGATGGCAGTGGTTTTGCGTGGCGCATGACCACCGCCGGCCGTTTCAAGCTGACTAACCATAGCGTGTCGGCGTACAACAACAAGGAGTTCGCGATCCTGCACGTGCGTCACCACGCCGTGAACGATTATTCACGCGATGAAGCGAAGCTGCCGTATCGCAATTCGTTCACCTGCCTGCCGATCGACGTTCCGTTCCGGTCCGAGCGCCGCACGCCCAAACCGTTCATGCTTGGCACGCAGGCCGCGGTCGTGGTCGGTCCCAAGGGCGAGGAGATTTATACGGACGGCAGTCGCGTGAAGGTCCATTTCTATTGGGACCGGCGTGGAAAACTGGATGGATCGGACACCATCTGGGTACGGGTATCGCAGCCTTGGGCAGGCGCTGGATGGGGAGGCAGCGCCATTCCACGCATCGGCCAGGAAGTGATTGTCGCGTTCAATGAGGGCGATCCCGACAACCCCGTCATTGTCGGCCGGGTGTTCAACGGAGAGGCGGCGAATCCCTACCACGGCAGCACTGGCCAGACGATGGGCATTCGCAGTCAGACGCACAAGGGGCAGGGCTCGAATGAATTGCGTTTTTCTGACGTGAACGGTGCGCAGGAATTCTTCATGCATGCGCAGAAGGACATGAATACCGTTGTTGAAAACGCGCAGACGACACAGGTGCTCAAGGGTGACCGCTCTATCGCGGTGGCCAAGGGCGAGCATCTGACGACGGTATCTGTCGGCAACCTGCAGGACACCGTCACGCAGGGCAACACGACGCACCAGACGCCTGCCGGCGTTCACACGATCGAGGCAAAGGAACTGTGGATCAAGGTGGGTGGAGATGGCGGCACGAAGATCCACATGACGGCTGACGCGATTGAAATCTACAAGGGCTCGTCTGTCATTCATATCGATGACGGACAGATCAAGGTCCAGGCCAGCAGCACGCACATCAATCCCGATAACTGATTTCCAACCTGCCCCAACCTCCGCTCTACTGGAAAACAACATGTATCAGATGCAGGAAGGCTCCCTGTCGCTGCCATCCGACTGGTACGACAAGACTATGAACGTATTTGTGTCGGCTGCCACGGGAACGGAGGGTGTGAGCTTTGTCGTGACCCGTGAGAACCTGCCCTGGGGGATGAAGTTTCACGAGTACACGGCCAACGAGGTCTTGAAGCTTGTGAAGCAGGTCGCCGGTTACGAACTGGTCGCCGAAACGGAGTCCGAGGTGTCGGGGCGCGTCGCGTATACCCACGAATTCAGGTGGCTGAACAATGGCAAGCCGATCCAGCAACTGCTCACGATGGTCGAGTACGGCAAGCGGGTGCTGATGCTGACCTTCACGGCGCCTGGCACGATCAGCGAAACACAGAAGAGCCAGGTACAGGACCTGATCCAGAGCGTCGCGCTGAACGAACCAGACTGAGCGCCGCACGACCATGGCCGACCAGGACAACGACAACCCCACCAGCGCCGGGAGTACCGGCAACACTGGCGAACCGACCGGCAGTGCCAGCGAACGGCTGGCTCATCTGCAGACGCTCGAGGACGGCGAGGCCGTCAAGCAGCAGCAGATGAAATGGGTTGACGGTGCGAACTACGGGATGCTCGGCGCCGATGTGGGCTACGGTACGTACGCTGCTGGCTCTGCGGCAGTTGCGACCGGTGCGACGGGGGCGGCGGCAGCGGGTGCCGCAGCGCTTGCCGCAGTGCCGACGGTGGTCGCACTGGCCGGCTCGTGGGCGTTGGGCAAGCTGGGCGTGACCAGTGCCGTTGCCGAGGGGGCGACCAAGGTTGGCGATGCGCTCGGCCTGACCATCGGTCACGGGGACCCTCACCCGGCGTGCGTCGGCGACGACATCGCGCATTCGTCCGGCTTCATGGGGATGATGGCGGGCCTTGCGGCAGGCATCGCGATCGGTGCGATGGTCGCGGCAACTGTCGCGACCGGTGGTCTGGCTGGTGCGCTCATCGTCGGCGTCTGCATGGCCGGCGGGCTGAGCCTCGGCAGCGCGCTCGCCTCCGCAAGCCAGAGCATGGGGAGCAACTGCGGAAAGATCACGAGCGGATCGGGCAACGTCACCTTCGAGGGCAAGGCTGCTGCGCGAGTTACCGATGTTGCGTCATGTTCCAAGCACTCGAGTTCTCCTGAGCCCCTGGTCGAAGGCAGCAAGACCATCACGATCAACGGGCTTCCGCTGGTTCGCATCGGCCATTCGACCCATTGCAGCGCGAAGGTCAATTCGGGTCGGAAAAGCATCTGGGTCGACCGAACGACGGGTCAATATGGGCCAAAAAATCCGGAGCTGACTGCTGGCGAGGAGTTCTTTGCGGGTTTGCTCGGTGGCCTGTTGGGTGCGAAGCTCGGCGGCATGCTCGGGGACGCGCTTCCGAAACGCGAACCGACTGAGTCGGCGGAGGTATCCGGGAAGAAGGACGAAGCCTCGACCTGCAAGGAAGACCCAGTCGATGTAGCGACCGGCGAGATGGTCGACATCCGCACCGACATTTCAATTCCCGGCGTGTTGCCATTGCAGCTGACGCGGCGTTACCGGACGCGTTCCGAAGATTCAGGGCTTCTCGGACCGAAGTGGTCAACCAACTGGTCGCAGCGTCTGTCATTCCACGACGGACACCTCGTGCGGTTCCACAACGCGGGCGGGCAGGCGATCACATTCATCGCACCTGAAGCTGGGTTAGATGGCATCAACCTGCGCGAGCCGCGATATCGCCTGATCGGCAAGCGGGATGAACCGCGCATTCTCGACCATGAGACCCGGCAGGTGCTGGTGTTTGCGCCGCTCGTCGACGACGGCACCTCGCGGCTAGAGCGCATCGAAGACCTGAGCGGAAATGCCGTCTCGTTCTCTTACGACGGGGACGCTCGCCTCGCCGGCCTCGCGCACACGGACGGGTACCGGCTGGAAGTCCGGTATCACGGTGCGAAGAGTGAAGTCGACCAAATCGTCCTGCACGATGCGTCAGGCAAGTCTCAAACGCTCGTGAACTACGGCTACGGCGAGACCATGCTGGCCCATGTGGCGAGCTTCCAGCACGGCCATTTTCACTACACGTACGACCAGAACGGATGGATGACGGACTGGCGTGACACTGACCAGACCGATGTCCGCTACCTGTACGACGAAGCGGGCCGTGTGATCGAAACCGGCACGCGACAGGGGTATCACACTGGCCGGTTCATCTATGAAGCCGGTCGCACGCGGGTCATCGACGGTGACGGCGAATGGGTCTACGAATACAACGCCGATGGACTGGTCACGGTCGAGACCAATCCGCTTGGCCATACCACCCTGCGGGAATGGGGACTGGGACGGTTGCTGTCGCAGACGGATGCGCTAGGCCGGCGCACAGAATTCCATCACGACGGACGCGGCAATCTCATTGCTGTCCTGGAGCCGACCAGTAACACGACGCGGTTCGAATACGACGATAACCGGTTGCTGACTGCTGTTGTGCTGCCGGGCGGAGCGCACGTCAAGTTTGATTACGACCATCTTCAGCGCCTGACCGCGCGTACTGCGCCGGATGGGACGGTGAAGCGTTACCGCTACGGCGAACGGGGCGAACTCCTTCGCGTCGTGAATCGCGATCTCGAAACGCGGTACGACTACGATGCCCAGTTGCGGCTCATCGCCACCCGCCTGCCGACGGGCGCTCAATTTTCCACGGCGTTCGATGTGCTGGGACGTCTCGTTGAAGAAGCCGATCCGGATGGCAATGTCACCCGGTATGAATATGCAGCCGGGCCGGACAATCCGCGCGGCACGGTTTCGAAGGTCACGCCAGCGGACGGTACCGTTGCTCGTGCGCGCTACAACAGCGAAGGTCTGCTGGTTGAACAGATTGATCCGCTAGGCCGCGTTACCCGGCGCGAGTACGGACCGTTCGACCTCGTTACGGCGTCGATCGATGCTGCTGGCTACACCACCCGCTTCGAGTATGACCACGCGACCCGGCTGACAAAGGTCGTCAACGCGCTGCGTGAGATATGGGAGTATCGCTATGATGGCGCGGGCCGGCTCGTCACAGAGATCGACTGGGGTGGCCGCACGACGCACTATGAGCGGGATGCGGTCGGCCGGTTGTTGAACAAAACGCTGCCGGATGGTGGCATATGGCGCTATGAATACGATGTGCAAGACCGTCTCATCCTGCTCGATGCGGGTGATGTACGGCTTGCCTACCACTACGATGGTGGGGGTCGTCTTGCAACCGCCGAGGTACAGGGCGAATCACCTCACGTCACCCGATTTGCCTATGACGACAAAGGCCACTTGATCGGTGAAGACCAGCATGGCCATCTGCTAAAACACATTTACGACGCACAGGGACAACGAAATGCGCGGTCAACGCCGCATCGAGAAACCCAATACGAGTACGACGCGCTAGGTGCACTGACGAAGGTTGGACCAATATCGATTACGCGCGACGGACTCGGCAGGGAGACGGGGCGACAGGTGGGCGAGTTCGTTATGCAGCGTCAATACGATGCGTTGGGTCGCCTTCGCCGGCAAATCGCCGGGCCGCGGTCAGCCTTTGAGGAAATGCAGTCGGATCCAGTGCGCGCTCTGGAGGAACTTACGCGCAAATTGTATTCGTACGATTCCGGCGGGCAACTGATTCGAGTCGATAGCAACACTGACAACCTCGCGTACCAGCACGATGTTCGCGGGCAAGTAACATCGGTGCACAGCGCGCGTCTTTCCCCCGAACACTACACCTACGACGCGGATCTCAACATCGCGGCACATGGACGTCAGGGGCCTGCGGACTTACATCGATATCTGCCCGGGGGATTGCCAGAGCAAGTGGGCTATACCCATTACAAATACGATGCGCGTGGCCGCACTATCGAAAAAACAGTTGCGCAACCAGGGTTCAGGCCGAAGACGTCGCAGTACACCTGGGATGGGTTGAACCGGCTTGTCAAGGTACGTACGCCAGAGAAGGGCGCGTGGATTTACCGGTACGATGCTTTTCACCGAAGGGTTGAGAAACAAGAGGTTGGCCGCCGAGAAACAACCGGATTTCTGTGGGACGGCTATACGCTAGCCGAACGATGGCAGCAGAACCGGGACGGAACCACCGGGCAGGTTGTGACATGGCACATCTCTCCGGAAGAAATGACGTCGTTCGCGCAAGAGACCGACAATGATGTATATCCGATGCTCTCGGACCAGGTTGGGCTCCCAAAGGCAATCTTCGATTCCGCTGGCACTCAAGTCTGGAGCGCGGGCCATACGCTTTGGGGCCGAGTCAAATTCGCCAAAGCTGCGAATGACGGCGCGCAGATTGACACTGCGCTGCGCTTCCCCGGGCAGTGGGAGGATGACGAGACGGGGTTGTGCTACAACCTGCGCCGCTATCATGATCCCGATACAGGTTGCTACCTTAGTATCGATCCAATCGCCCTCGAAGGAGGTATCCGCACCCACGGCTACGTTCCGAACCCTCAAGTCGAATATGATCCATTGGGCTTGGCAGTATGTAGCCTCAGGTACGAACGCTATAAGGCGTTCCGTGACGCTGGGTTCTCCGCGCAAGATGCGGCTAAATTGTCCAAAGGGATGGACGAAGGATATTTCTCGTCACTCATGGGTAAAAATGGACCAACGTATTTTGACAAGCCTGACGCTACATTAGGTCGATCCGGCGGGTTGACATGGCTTGCACCTACGGGTGACTATGCCGGCGTTGCAACACGAGCCGACGCTGTGACCGCGACAGGGCATGCGCCCGGCGTCCTTCAATCGTACTTGTCGGGTGATCCTATTTATGGAATTTCCGTTCCTGCAGATGCAGTTGATGTTCGACCACCGATGGCAACGGACAGTGGAGCGAACGTGCATTGGCGACCAGGGGCCTACACGGGTGTCCAGAATTCCACGACGGGCGAATGGACGACGAGCGGGGTACGGGAAGTTGTTACCGAGGGTGGTGGGCCTGTTCCGCCGGGGTCTGTGTTCTTTGAGATGAACCCAGATGGAAGCTGGACTCCGATAAGGAAATTCTGATGACATGCCGGAAATGCTTAAGGTTTCCCGTTCCTACCTCCAATTACGACGAGGTGGCCATAAACGTAACAATGCAATCGGAGCTTTATCGGTGCCGGACCTGCGGGCAGTTGATCCAGATTTTCGCGCTTGAGCGTGGGATTCATTATCGTTCACCCGATGAAGCTAAGAGCCAATTCCCTGATGTAGATCTTTAGGAGTGTACGGCTTCGCATAGCGATGAATGAATCGCACAATTGTTAGGTTCGAGAAATATTGCTGAGGATGTCTTGTTGATGGTACCAGCGTGTCTACGGGCTCGGTCGGCATACGGAATCGCTATGACGAAGACAAAAACCATGCTCTTGGATGATGCTCCGCTTGGTCAGCCCTTGTATGCTCACTTGGAATCGATCGTCGATTATCTTCCCTCCACAGGGAATCGACTTGCGCACAACTTCAGATGGGGAAGCAACAGAGACGGATATTTTTGCCACCTGGCACTCCCGATTGACTTCGACGGACTTGAAAGAAATTTCGTATTCCCGCCTACGATCGTTTTCGGTAAGGCAAGAAATATTATTTTGTGCGAAAAGACGGGATGCGTCATAAAAACGCAGACGAGCTAGCATCTCCAGATGCACTCTGTCGAGACCCCAAACGCAAACATCGAGCTTAGAACGGCGACCGTGCTCTCGATATGAAATTTGCGTCGAGTGCGCGGCGATCCAACGCTCGGGATGGGTTGAACCGTCTCGTGAAGGCACGCACACCGGAGAACGGTCTTTAGACATATCAGTATGCTGCGTTCAGCAGACGAGTTGCAAAGACCAACGTGGCTAAGCCGGAGGCGGTGCGCTTTCTTTAGGACGGCCATGCTGTTAGCGAACGCTGGTCTGAATAACGCGATGACGCGACCGGGAAAGCAGTTACCTGCCACATTAACCCGACCACGTTGTCACCGCTAGCTCAAGAGACGACGCTGGGGTCTAGCGTCCGTACATAGCGTGAAGGTGTGCACCTCTTAGAGGGGATGAACCCGGATGGAAGCTGGTCCCGATAAGGAGATTTTGATGACGTGCGCAAAATGTCGCAACTTCGGTGGCACAAGTTCAAACTATGAAAGTTTGGGGATCAATGTCACACGGCATACCGAACTGTACAGATGCAAGACTTGCGGGCAACTGTTAGAAATAGTTGCGGAAGCACGTGCACCGTATTTTCTGACGTTAACCGAGGCAAAGGAACACTTTCCAGACGCCCAAGAAGCACTTAATCGGCCCTATCTGAAACCTTAGCGAACGAGCCGCGACTGATCGAAGCGGGCTCTGTCACCCTAAGGCGGGCCGGGACTTGAGCCAATCACAAGTGCATATCCTGAGTATGGTGCCGGAGGACAAGCGCAGCTTGTTCCGGCCATTCCAAAATCGACCGTTGACTTTGATAAAGTCACTTTACTACCCGAAGAATGACGATCGATGAACCGCGTGTGCACTTAAAGCACCTGATTGACACATACGTGCAAGACTCGGTGAAGCAGCAGCGATTGTTGAGCTTACTCGCACGTGACGATGTTCCAGTTAAGCATATCTTGGCGGAGATCACGCCATCTCTGTCCGGTGTAATCACTGCTGCCGATCACATGATTCTAAAGGATATAATGTTCTATTTTTGTTAACCTTTGATTTGCCGATTCCAGTTTGGCTGAGCAATGCGCGAGAGGATTGCGGTGGGGTCGCAGCACGAAAGGATAACCAACACGGTAAATCGGAATCGTCCCGTGCTCGCTGCACATTGCAGCGAGCTGCGTCGTGATTCACCCCACCGTGGATGAAGGAAATGGACAAGGATATCTCAGAGATGCTTGCGGCCTATCGTGAGGGCAGCATCGATCTGGTCAAACTTAAGATGTGGATCGAGGCTGAAAGCCCTCGAATCACGGTGCAATCGTCGCGTGGGCAATTGCTGGAACTTCGTCATGGAAACGACTACGCGCGTATGGCGGCAATCGTACAACTGCTTCCGCCTTGCGAGAAATGCGCAATGATCGGCTCACCGCTGCAGTTCGCGTCAAGGCAAGAATACGAAGATCACTCGAAACGAAGAGATGCGTTGGTAGCCTCTGGAATGTTGCGTACGATAACGCCTCCTTCGTGGACGCGCGATGGTCCACACACGGCGGAGGCAGTTATGTATTACACATGCTCGGTATGCGGATCAATTTGGGTGTTTGGTGAACCAGAAAGGGCAGCGAACGGATTCTGGGAGCGATTGGCATAAAGGTGCGATTGACTGTGTCTCCTGCCGCGCTCGTGTTGTAGTCCATCAACCTACTGCGACCCCAACGCTTTAATGTGAGAATACCGCGATGAGCGAAAAAATTCCGCATTGACCGAAGGGCAAAAAGCCGTGGTAAAGCGGTCCGTCGAGCGCTTTACCACGAGGAATCAATATCCGGCTGATATGGGATTTCTGTCTTACTCAAGAAGATTCAGCGATGCGTCCATTGAGCTGAAGACTCCATGGTTGGCGGAGTATTTTCGCTATCGCAATCGGCATCCATTAGCTGGTAATGCTGAGCTTCTGGGCGTCCTTGGCCGACTGGGCGCAGACAACTCCGACCTTGCAAACCGGTTTCGCGGATCGTTGTTAGGTCTGGCGATTGGTGATGCATTGGGCACCACGCTGGAGTTCGCTCCTCGCGATAGTGCGACGGGAACCGATCTCGTGGGCGGTGGCCCGTTCCATCTGAAGGCCGGCGAGTGGACTGACGATACAAGCATGGCTTGCTGCCTTGCTTACAGTCTGGTCAAAGCCGGCAAATTCGAGGCAAAGGACGCCATGCAGGCGTTTTCATACTGGTATCGATTCGGTGCCTATAGTCCGACAGGCAAGTGCTTCGATATTGGAGTGACGACCCGTACTGCGATTGATCGGTATCTTGCAACTGGCGATGCCATTGCAGGGTCGACAGCCCCGGACACCGCAGGCAATGGATCGTTGACGAGGTTGGCCCCCGTCGTCTTGCGTTACTCGAGCAACTTCGAACAGGCCGTTTACTTTGCCGCCGAAAGCTCTCGATTGACGCACGGCGCAACGGAAGCTGTGGACGCATGCCGCTTTTTCTCCGCGCTGCTATGGGGCGCATTGGCTGGCGTACCCAAGGAGATACTCTTGAGTGACAGGTACGCGCCTATCCCCTCATATTGGGACCACTATCCGCTTGCTCCGGCAGTCGAGAGGGTTGCGAGAGGATCGTATAAGAGCAAGGCGCGCAGAGACATTTCATCGTCCGGTTACGTAATCGATACACTTGAAGCTGCCTTATGGGCTTTCCACAACAACAATGGATTCGAGCCCGGCTTGCTTGCTGCAGTTAACCTTGCAGACGACGTAGATACGGTAGGGGCTGTCGTTGGTCAACTTGCCGGCATACCACGGGGAGACCGGGTTGCCTGTCAAATGGATCGTAAACACGCGCGCCGCGCACGGGTTCTACCATTTTGCGCATGACTTGTCCGTTCTGGCGAGATCGACTGACGATACTGCATGAAGCCGTCGCGGGTTATGCCCGCCTCACCGGCGACAAATACGGTACGCGCGTCGAATGCCACCGTCGATCATCACCGAAGGGTCCGGACAAGCCTCCACGACAGAATGCACGACCGTGAAACGGCATCATTATGATGCAAGGCAAATGCGATTGATTTCTGAAGTCCAGACACCCTCTTATGATCCAACCCTCGTGGAGGATTAAATGACAAAAACCGCGCTCTTGGATGATGCTCCGCTTGGTCAGCCTTTGTATGCCCACTTGGAATCGGTAGTCGATTATCTTCTCTCCGCAGGGAATCGCCTTGCGCACAACTTCAGATGGGGCAGCAACAGAGACGGATATTTTTGCCATCTGGCACTCCCGATTGACTTTGATGGACTTGAAAGAAATTTCATATTCCCACCTACGATCGTTTTTGGTAAGGCAAGAAATATTATCCTTTGCGAAAAGACGGGGTGTGTCATAAGAACGCAGACGAGCTAACATCTCTGGATGCACTCTGTCGAGATGTCAAACGCAAACATCGAGCCTAGAACGACGATAGAGCTCCCGTACGAAATTTGCATTGCGTGCTTTGCGATCCAGGCCGATTACCAATTCTAATGATTTGCGCAAAACTAGGCGAAGTGCGCGTATTAGGCGAGGGCCTCATCCCTGCAGATGAAAATGCCCCGAGTTTTGTTGTTTACTTAAATTCTTTTCTTATGCTTGGTGCAGATGGCTGGGAGAAAATAACGGAGGGTGATAAAAAGGCTGAGATTATAGCCTCTATAAATTTATATTTTAAGAAGAAGCATATGGTTGTTGATTTTGAATAGAAACGGGGTTGAGCTATAATATTCACCACTTTTGCGATGCCGATTCACGAATGTATCTGTCGTCAGATCCGATCGGCCGTCGAGAAACGTTGATGAGGATGCCTTGTTAATCACGCGAGCTCGTCTACGGGCTCGGCTGGCATACGGAATTGCGCTACGACGAACCTGAAACTCCTGTGTTCGCCGAGGTAGCCTCCCTCACCACTCAAGCACTATCCCTATCGATAATCGCAAAGCCCGTATCCAGACGCACCGGATAGTCCTTCGCCCTATCACCGCTAGCGAACCGCTCCAGCAGCGCCTGAGCCGTGCGTGCACCAATGGCCCCACCATCGACACGCACGGTCGACAACGCGGGATAAACATGTGCCGCCATACTCAAGTCGCCAAACCCCATCACGGCCAGATCCTGAGGCACCTTCAATCCGCGGCTTGCCGCTTCCGCGAGCACCCCTTGCGCGAGCGTATCCGAGCTGCAGACAATAATCTCCGGCGTACTTCCTTCCAACACCGCCGACGCCCCTTCGCGCCCCACTTGCACCGTAGCTGGAGCGTGACGTATTTCAAAAGAAGCGTTGTCAATATCGTGGCGCTGCAGTTCGTAAATAAAGCTGTTGGCACGGCGAAGCGCACGAGGATCGTCGACCGTCAAAACGCCAAACCGTCGATAGCCCTTTTTAACCAGATGCCGTGCAAGCTCCTCCCCAAGCTTCTCGTGTGAGAAACCAATCACGATATCGATCGGGGTATCGGTCAGATCCCATATCTCGACGACAGGAATCTTCGCCCGGGTCAGCCGTTCCACAGTGACATCCGTGTGATCGATACCCGCAAGGACGACCCCATCCGGCCGGCGCCCCAGAATGGCCTCGACGAGCTCTTCCTCGCGCTGCGCCGAATAGCCCGTCAATCCAAGCAAGGTTTGATATCGTGCGGCGGTCAATCCGTCCATCAACGCCTGGACGGTATCTGCAAAGACGGAACTGGCGATAGTAGGCAACAGAACAGCGACCAGGCTGCTCTTACTGCTTGCGAGTCCTCCGGCCAGCATGTTCGGCACGTAGCCGGTGGCACGGACCGCATCGAGCACCCTCTTCTGCGTCGCGCTGCGGACGAGTTCGGGCCGATGCAAAGCGCGGGACACCGTCATCGGCGCGACGCCGGCAATGCGGGCAACATCGATCAAGGTCACACTCTCAGCAGGACCGCCAACTGCATCGCCTTGCTTGCGTTCGTGAGTTTCTTCCATCGCGACCTTTTTGATAACGCCGGCGAGTTTAACGTCCGCCGTTGTTACCCCAGCGATTCCTGGACACAACCATCAGCCGACACCATCAGGTCACCGGCGCCGGATTGAACAGAACAAGCGCGTTATGCAGCTTCAGTTTTTCGGCGCAGGTTTGCTTGCGACCACTCGCTACTTCAAGCATCAGCCGGAATAATTCCCAGCCGACATCCTCGATAGTCGCATCCCCGGTCGCGATGGTGCCAGCATTGACGTCCATCAAATCATGCCAGCGGCGCGCTAGGTCCGAGCGCGTCGCGACCTTGATGACCGGCACCTCGGCGAGACTATATGGCGTGCCGCGCCCGGTCGTGAAGACATGCAGGTTGATACCCGCTGCAAGTTGCAACGTGCCGCAGATGAAATCGCTCGCTGGCGTCGCCGCATAGATCAAGCCCTTCTGCTTCACTTTTTCGCCCGGCGACAGCACTCCCGAAATAGCGGCGTTACCCGATTTGATAATCGAGCCCATCGCCTTTTCGACGATGTTCGACAAGCCGCCCTTTTTATTACCCGGCGTCGTATTCGCGCTGCGATCGGCGCTACCGCGCTGCAGATAATCGTCGTACCACCGCATTTCGCGGATGATCGCCTCCGCCACTTCCGGCGTCGCCGCGCGACTGGTCAACTGGTCGACGCCGTCACGGACCTCGGTGACCTCCGAGAACATCACCGTGGCACCTGCGCGGACCAGAAGGTCCGTGGCGAATCCGACCGCCGGGTTGGCCGTGAGTCCCGAGAATGCATCGCTGCCGCCGCACTGCACGCCGACCACGAGATCGGATGCCGGACAGGTTTCGCGGCGCCGGTTATTGAGCCTCTGGAGGTGACCTTCAGCCATCCTCATGATCGAGTCGATCATCGACTGGAAGCCGACGTGGGCATCGTCCTGCAGGACCACGATATCGCCGTTCAAGTCATGCGCGACGTCGCCGATGTCGGCCACGTCATCCACATTGTCAACGGTTGCGATCGGAATGGTCCCCGGCGGCATCAGCCGCTCCGGCTGCAGCTTTTCGCAACCGAGGCTCACCATCATCACTTCTCCGCCGAAGTTCGGATTCAGGCTGATATTGCGAACCGTGCGGATAGGCACCATTGCATCGGGCGCATCGATAGCAACACCGCAGCCATAGGTGTGCCCGAGACCAACGACGTCGTCGACATTGGGGTAACGCGGCAGCAGTTCGGCTTTGATCCGCACGACCGCGTGCTCGACTACGTCGGCCACGCATTGGACGGTCGTCGTGATTGCAAGGATGTTGCGTGAACCGACTGAACCGTCCGCATTTCGATACCCCTCGAAGGTGAAACCCTCGAGCGGCGGCATGGCCGGAGCTTTAACCGTCGCGATGGGCAAGCCTTCAAGCCCAGGCGGACTTGGCATACGGACCACGTGCTCGTTAATCCAGCTGCCCTTGGGCAGCGCCTTGAGCGCATACCCGATCACCACGTTATAGCGGATGACTTCGGTGCCTTCGGCGAGATCCTCAAGCGCGACCTTGTGCCCCTGCGGCACGCGCTCGCGCAACACGAGACCGTCTGGAAAGACCGCCCCCCCCGGGAGACCGCCGTCATTGACAACAATGGCGACGTTGTCCTGCGGGTGAACGCGGATGTAGAGAGGGGACTGCTCCATTTGACTCATCCTTTTCCGGATTGATTACATGTTGCACAATCAACATCTGTCATCATACAACGATTGCGCAATCATTTTGCCACGCTGATCAATAACAATGCAGTAGTATCAGTACCTACGGCGTTTTTATTGAAAGCACGTCGCTCATGTTGTACGATGACTAACAATTAAGATCATTCGGATGTTTCACTCATGACCACACCGCAAGAACTCAAGCAAATCGTCTCGGATGGCTTGCTGTCCTTCCCTGTCACCGACTTTGACGAGCAAGGCGATTTCCGCGCCGACACCTACGCTGAACGCCTCGAATGGCTTGCGCCTTACGGTGCGACCGCCCTCTTCGCCGCAGGCGGAACGGGGGAATTCTTCTCGCTGACCAAAAGCGACTATTCGAACGTGATCCGCACTGCCGCAGAAACCTGCAAAGGCAAAGTGCCTATTCTCGCCGGCGCAGGTGGCCCCACGCGCGTGGCAATAGAGTACGCGCAAGAAGCGGAGCGGTTGCGCGCAAATGGCGTCTTGCTGATGCCGCATTACCTGACGGAAGCCTGTCCGGAAGGCATCGCCTTGCACGTTGAACAGGTGTGCAAGGCGGTGAAAAACATTGGCGTGATTGTCTACAACCGCGCCAATTCAAAGCTTAACGCCGACGTGCTGGAACGTCTGGCCGACCGTTGCCCCAACCTGATCGGCTTCAAGGACGGCGTAGGCGAGATCGAGAACATGGTGACAATCCGCCGGCGCCTGGGCGATCGTTTCTCATACCTCGGCGGCCTGCCCACCGCTGAAGTCTATGCAGCCGCATACAAAGCGCTCGGCGTGCCAGTGTATTCGTCGGCAGTGTTCAATTTCATTCCGAAGACCGCAATGGACTTCTATCGTGCGATCTCGGCGGACGATCACGCAACGGTCGGCAAGCTGATCGATGAGTTCTTCCTGCCATATCTCGCCATTCGCAACCGTCGTGCCGGTTACGCGGTAAGCATCGTCAAGGCGGGCGCCAAGCTTGTCGGCCACAGCGCAGGCCCGGTGCGCGCTCCCCTCACCGATCTCGACGAAGACGAAATGGCCCGGCTCGACGTGCTCATCAAGAAGCTGGGCGCGCAATAGGCGCAATAGCACGATAAGCAAATCGCTCAAGAGCAGCGCAACTGCTTATAGAAAATGCGATCCAGCTAGAACAATTGGAGACACACCATGCAATCAAGCCGCACTGCCAGCATTGCCGGCATCGCCAAACGCACGAACGTCCGGTACCTGATTTTGCTGATGATCTTCATCATCACCACACTCAATTACGCCGACCGCGCCACGCTGTCGATTACCGGATCCGCGATGCGCAGCGAATTTGGCTTCGACGCGATTCGCATGGGTTACATCTTCTCCGCATTCAGTTGGGCTTATGTGTTGTCGCAGTTACCGGCCGGCTGGCTGCTCGACCGTTTCGGCGCTCGCCGCATGTATGGCGCAAGTATTTTCCTGTGGTCGCTTTTCACCTTGCTGCAAAGTTCGATCGGTCTCGTGGGCAGCGCAGGCGCTGCCGTCATCGCATTGTTCGTGTTGCGCTTTGCGATGGGCATGGCCGAAGCACCTGCCTTTCCTGCAAACGCAAAAGTGGTGGCAAGCTGGTTTCCGACCGCCGAGCGCGGCACCGCCTCGGCCATCTTCAACTCGGCCCAGTATTTCGCTGCGGTTATCTTCACGCCGCTCATGGCCTGGATCACCCACTCGTTCGGATGGCAAAACGTTTATCTGGTAATGGGTGTCACAGGGATAGTGCTTGCCCTGACGTGGCTCAAAGTCATGAAGAACCCGAGCGATCATCCTCGCGTCAACAAGGCCGAACTTAAGCACATCGAGAACGGCGGTGGCCTGATTCATCCGCAAAGAAAGACTGCCTATGCCGATGCGGCCAGCCCGGGAACCTGGTTTTACGTACGCCAGCTGATGTCGAATCGCATGCTCCTTGGCGTGTACCTAGCCCAGTATTGCATCAACGTCCTGACCTATTTCTTCCTGACGTGGTTTCCGATCTACCTCGTCCAGGCCCGTGGCATGACCATTCTGCAAGCCGGACTCACGGCTTCATTGCCCGCGATCTGCGGCTTTACGGGAGGCGTGCTCGGCGGGGTCTTTTCCGACGCGCTGATCCGGCGCGGTCATTCCCTGACGATTGCGCGGAAGGTCCCGATCGTTGGCGGCATGCTTTTATCCGTATGCATCATCGGATGCAACTACGTCACGGCAGACTGGCTTGTTGTTGCGCTCATGTCGCTGGCTTTCTTTGGGAAAGGCATTGGCGCGCTCGGTTGGGCGGTAGTCGCGGACACCTCGCCCAAGGAAGCGATCGGCCTGTCCGGTTCGATCTTCAACATGTTCGGCAATATCGCGGGCATCGTGACGCCGATTGTGATCGGTTATCTCGTGGCCAAGACTGGATCCTTTAACGGCGCACTGGTGTTCGTCGGTATCAACGCGCTTCTCACCGTGTTCAGCTATCTGGTCATCGTCAAGAAGATCGAGCGTGTCGAGCTTCGCGCTCCGTTAGTCGCCGGAACCAACGTCTGACTCAATGCTGTCCGCCAAGCCGGTTTGACTGCCTGAATAGCCCTCAAGACTTCTCACTAAAGGCGAAACGGCTGCGCATAGGTCAAGTTCAACCGCGGCGCGCCGTTAACTTAGGCAAGGTCGACCATCCAAACTAAAAATATGCGAAACGTGACAATCCGCTCCAACCTGCTGGTGGTGCTTTTCGTATTCGCCTCAATGATCGTTGTGGGCGCGATCGTGGGAGTGCTTATGCTCGGCCGCGCAAACGACAACGCCCGGCGCTTGCATCAAATCGCCCAGCAAGAAATCCTGGTCAACGACGGCTATAAGGACACGACACGCACGCGCGCGGCGCTCACGCGAGCTTATTCCGCTCTCAAGGAGCGCAATGACACAGCCACGCGCGATTCAGCCTTGAAAAGCGCGCAGGTCACCCTCGATCGGGCCGCCGCGGAAACGGGCGCATTTCGCGACGCGCCTGGCTTCGCCGGACGGGATGAGACGCTACAGCAATCGCTTGTCGAGTCATCGAATGTTCTGGCGGCTCTGCTAACGAAAGCAAGGGAGGCCCTGCGCACTGGCGACACAACGGCCTATGCCGCGACCAACGACAAGGAAATTACAGGCGCAGGCGCAAAATATTCATCGAACGTCGAGGCCTTTCAGAATCTCTCGAACTCCTTGATGAAAGACACGCTGGCGCAGGGCGAACGCGAACATGGATGGGTGATCACCCTGGTGGTGATTGGCGTGATCGGAGCGCTTTGCCTGATCGCGGTCACTCATCTGGCGCTTCGACGCATCGTGATCGACCCGCTGAAACGGGCCATCGCCTCGCTCGATCAGATTGCCGCGAACGACCTCACGAACGCGATTCCGCAAAGCGGCCGAAACGAAATCGGGCAATTGTTCGATGCAATGCGCCGAATGCAGCACGGCTTGTCGGGCACCGTAATGAACGTGCGCTCGAGTTGCGACGCGATCAATACCGGCGCGCGCGAGATCGCCGCGGGAAATATCGATTTATCGAGCCGTACGGAAGAGCAATCGGCGTCGCTCGAAGAAACGGCTGCGAGCATGGAAGAACTGACCTCGACAGTCAAACAGAACGCTG
>Ga0185299_10001594_pt1 | contig 41582 bp, 47 predicted proteins | sample PaiPotPPA55metaG_FD_128002 | JGI IMG/M metagenome (GOLD analysis project Ga0185299, IMG submission 128002) | Iron sulfur acid spring bacterial and archeal communities from Banff, Canada, to study Microbial Dark Matter (Phase II) - Paint Pots PPA... ...
CTCGTTGCGATGGCCCATTAACGCGAGATCCATCAACCGCAAAAGTGCCGCCGTGACACGGGCAAACGAACTGTTTCTTTTCTTTGTTCCACGGCACTGTGCAACCAAGATGCGGACATATGGAAGTAAGAACAGAAATTTGGTTTCGCTGATCTTTAGTGATGTACACAACCTTTTCGGATACGGTCTTGCGCCAACCATCGATTTGCTCAATTTGAATTGAGCGCATCGCTGGCTCGGTTAACGAAGCGAATTCGCTCAGTGATCCCACCGGGGAGTTTTTGAGGTCGGTGGTCCGGCGTATGAGTGGAAAAATCGCAAAGCGTATTAGAGGCACGGAAAGCAATGCACCTACGAAGGCAGAGCCAAGCGCCAGCAGCGCGCCAAGAAAAGAACGCCGCTTCTGGAGTGATGGTTCGGCGGCTGTGTGGTTTTGAGTCACGCCTTCAGAATTTTCTGTGTACATTCAGCGCGCCCCCCGCCCAATGGACGTTCATGAAAACATCTGTACCCAGCGATTCGTTAGGATCGTTCGCCTCACTTATTTATTTTTTTGGCAGTGCGCGGATGTAGGCCACCAACTGCTCAATCTGATCAGGTTTTAATTTCTTCGCGAAAGCGGGCATTTTGCCCTTGCCGTTGGTGATCGCCGCCGCCAGCTCCGCGTCCGTTTTCTTTTGTATTAGTTCTGATCGCAGATCCTCGGCCTTCAGCGCTTTACCTGTAGGAGCACTGCCACTCCCGTCAGGCGCATGACACAGGACACAATGGGTTTTATATGTTTTTTCGACATCGTTTTGCGCGTGCACCAATCCGGGTGATGTAAGCGTGATGAAACTGAGAGCTAAGGTCGCTGTAACCAATTGCGAAATTTGTCTCATGAGTCCTCGGAAGGAAGAAAACGCAGACCAATTTGAACATTCAACTGCATGGCAGGGATGTTCCATTTCGCACAGTCAGGTATCGGCGAGAACTTATGGACTTAGTTTTGAGTAACTTTCTGCGGCTGAGCTAATTTCCAGGTCTCGCGCGCGATGGCCCAGTCTTCCTGAGCCTGCACGACCAGGGCGCGAATGGATGATGAGGGTGTCGAAATCTCCCGATCGGGATGTGAGGAAGCATTTTTTTCAGGATCGAGCTGTAGCCCGAGAAAATTAAAATTTGCGCACGCCGCTTGACGCACTTCCGCAGAGTTCTCTCCAATCCCGGCGGTGAAGACTAGCGCGTCGAGGCCGCCGAGGGCTGCGACCATCGCGCCGATACCTGCTTGCAGGCGATGCACAAAGATGTTGAAGGCTAGCTTGGCACGATCGTTTCCTTTATTCATCTCGGAGACGATTTGTCGCATGTCGCCGGAGATGCCCGATATTCCGAACAAGCCAGATTTTTTGTTCAGCAAGTCGTCTAAAGTTTCCCCGCTAAGATTCTGCGCGCGCATTAAATATGTGAGGATGCCGGGATCGACCGAGCCGGAGCGCGTTCCCATCATTAATCCATCGAGCGGCGTGAAGCCCATGGTGGTGTCGATACTTTTACCGCGCTGTATCGCCGCTAAAGAGCAACCATTTCCGAGATGGCAAGTAACCAGCCTAAGCGATGAGAGATCTTTCCTGAGGAGTTGCGCTGTGCGTTGCGCGCAATATTGATGATTGATTCCGTGGAATCCGAAGCGCCGTAGACCCTGAGACAGCCATTCATAAGGACCGGGGTAAACAAACGCGGCATCTGGCAAGGTACTGTGAAAGGCGGTATCAAAGACCGCGACCTGCTGGATTGCTCCGAATTTTTCTTCGATGAGTCTGATGCCTTCGAGTTCCACGCGATTATGAAGCGGCGCAAAAACAGCCATGCGCTGGATAGCCGCTTTGACTTCAGGGGTGACAATGACCGGTCGCGCGTAGTCGCGACCACCGTTGACGATGCGGTGTCCCACAACAGCAATTTCTGATTTGTTGGATAGCACACCGGCTTTGCCGGAGGTGAGCGCGTCGAGCAAATGCGCGGTGGCTTTCGCGCGCGCTGTGACAATCAGCTCTTCTTTTTGAATTATTCCGGCGGAGTTTTTTACTTCGAAGTTGGCACGCTCACCTTGCCATTCTAAATTTCCTTCCCATAACGGCGCAGGCGGGGAGTCCGGCAGGGAAGCGCCAAAATCAAATAAGCTGGACTTTTGGCTGCTCGAGCCGGAATTAAGAACCAGAATTTTCACTCAGTAGGGCCATTTCCAATCGCGAATTTCGGGAATGTCATCGCCGACTTCGCAGATATATTTTCTGTGATTCACCAGTTGGTTCCGCAGGAATTGCTTAAAATGAGCATTCACCGGACGGAGGCGTGGTACGCGGTCGGCCACATCGCCGGCGAGATGAAAGCGGTCCAGTTCGTTTAATACCGTCATATCAAAAGGAGTTGTCGTGGTGCCTTCCTCGCGGTAACCGTGGACATGAAGATTGCCATGGTTGGCGCGCCGGTACGTCAGGCGATGAATCAACGCGGGGTAACCGTGGTAGGCGAAAATGACCGGCTTGTCGGTGGTGAATAGGGAATCAAATTCACGGTCAGGGAGACCGTGCGGATGTTCGCCGGAAGTTTGCAGGGTCATAAGATCGACGACATTCACGACACGAATCTTGATGTCCGGAAAATGCTGGCGAAGCAAGTCGACGGCCGCCAGCGTTTCAAGCGTTGGCACATCTCCCGCGCAGGCCATGACCACGTCCGGCGCGTGGCCCTGATCGTTGGAAGCCCACGTCCAGATGCCCACGCCTGCAGTGCAGTGCTCGACAGCGGAGTTCATGTCCAGCCACTGCAGCGAAGGCTGTTTGCCGGCGACGATGACGTTGACGTAATTGCGGCTGCGCAAGCAGTGATCGGCCACGGAAAGGAGGGTGTTGGCATCGGGCGGCAGATATACGCGCACAACGTCGGCTTTTTTATTCACGACGTGATCAATGAATCCCGGATCCTGATGCGTGAAGCCGTTATGATCCTGCCGCCAAACGTGCGAGGTCAGCAAATAATTCAACGATGCAATCGGTCGGCGCCAGGGAATGTTGCGAGTGACTTTCAGCCACTTGGCATGTTGATTGAACATCGAGTCCACAATGTGGATGAAGGCCTCGTAGCATGAAAAGAAACCGTGGCGGCCGGTGAGCAAATAGCCTTCGAGCCAGCCTTGGCACATGTGTTCGCTTAATACTTCCATCACACTCCCGGTCTTCGAGAGATGCTCATCGGTATCGAACAGGGGCGCCATGAAAATCTTGGCAGTCGCTTCGTATATGGCGTCGAGACGATTCGAAGCGGTTTCATCCGGCCCAAACACGCGAAAATTCTGCGTATCGGCATTGCGTTTCATGACGTCGCGCAAAAACGTGCCAAGAACGCGCGTGGCTTCGCCTAGCTCAGTCCCCGGCTTTGAAACAGGTACTTTGTAATCGCGAAAGTCCGGCATGAGCAGATCGCGAAGCAGGAGGCCGCCGTTTGCGTTAGGATTGGCGCCCATTCTGCGATTTCCTGCCGGCGCCAGTTCCGCGAATTCAGCGTGGAGTTTGCCGCTTTCGTCGAACAGTTCTTCCGGCTTGTAGCTCTTCATCCAACCTTCGAGAATCTTTATGTGCGCGGGATGTGACTTGAAATCTGTGATCGGAACTTGGTGGGCGCGCCAGGTATTTTCGACGGGCTTTCCGTCCACTATTTTGGGGCCGGTCCAGCCTTTGGGTGTGCGAAGCACAATCATGGGCCACACCGGCATTTCTGTGGATTGGCCGCTGCGCGCGCTGTTTTGAATATCGCGAATCTCTTTGAGGATGGAGTCGAAGGTGGAGGCCATAAGTTGATGCATGGCCTCGGGCTCGTGCCCTTCTACGAAATAAACTTTGTAGCCGTAACCGGCGAATAATTGCGTTAGCGTAGCGTCGCTAAGGCGCGCCAGCACGGTGGGATTGGCGATCTTGTATCCATTTAAATGCAGGATGGGGAGCACCGCGCCATCACGGGCGGGATTCAAAAACTTGTTGGAATGCCAACTGGCGGCTAGCGCGCCGGTTTCCGCTTCGCCATCACCCACCACGCAGCAGACCAGCAAATCTGGATTGTCGAATGCGGCGCCGTAGGCGTGCGCAATGGAGTAGCCGAGCTCGCCGCCTTCGTGGATAGAACCGGGAGTTTCGGGAGCGACATGGCTGGGAATTCCACCAGGGAACGAAAACTGCTTGAACAGCCGTCTGAGTCCGTCTTCCGTCTGCGGAATACTGGAATAAAACTCGCTGTAGGTGCCTTCCAGATAAGTGTTGGCAACCAGCCCGGGACCTCCGTGCCCGGGCCCCGCAACATAGATGACGTCGAGATCGTTCTGCTTGATGAGCCGATTCAGGTGCACGTAGACGAAATTCAGTCCGGGCGTGGTGCCCCAGTGGCCCAAAAGCCGGGGCTTAATGTGCTTGAGGGAAAGCGGTTCCCGCAACAGCGGATTTGCATACAGATAAATTTGTCCCACGGAGAGGTAATTCGCCGCGCGCCAGTAGGCATGCACCTTTCGTAGTTCTTCCGGAGATAAAGGATGAAGGAACGAAGCTTTAGCTGATTCGGTGGCGGATGCAGGCGCCATACGGTTGACCTCGTAGTGCCTAACTCATGATCGCTAGTAGTGTTGCTGTTTGACGGCCACAAGGGCGCGGTTGTGGCCGGCATTCGCAATGCCCGAGCATAAACCAGGATTGGTCAACGTGGGGTAAATATAGTTCCCGTTCAACGCGAGGGTTTATTTCTGGAGGAGTTTTTCGACTTTGGTTACGTCTTCGGGGACGTCTACGCTTACGGAGTCGTGGTCGACTTCGGCGATGCGGATTTTCCAGCCATTTTCGAGCCAACGGAGCTGCTCGAGTTGCTCGATTTTTTCGAGCGTGCCTTGGGGGAGGGTGGGGTACTCGAGGAGGGCGTCACGTTGAAAGACGTACAGGCCCAAGTGTTTGAGGTGGCGGACTTCCATTTTGGCAGCGGCATCGCGAAGCCAAGGAATGGGGGCGCGGGAGAAGTAGAGAGCATTCTCATCAAAATCCAGTACGGTTTTTACGATGTTAGGATCCAGGATGTCGGGCTTGTTTTTTATCGGGGTGGCGACGCTGGCAACGGAAGCGGCAGCATCTTCGAGCAGGGCGCTGATGGCGGCATCGACGACTTCGGGATTGAGGAGCGGTTCGTCGCCCTGCACGTTGACAAAAACCTGGCCATCGGTGTGAGCGGCGACTTCAGCTACGCGCTCGGTGCCGGTGCGATGCTCGGTGCGGGTCATGCGGGCTTCGCCGCCGAAGGCTTCGACGGCTTTGATGATGCGGTCGTCATCGGTGGCGACGATGACTCGGGTCGCGAGCTTGGAAAGTTTGGCGCGTTCGTAGACGCGCTGGATCATGATAGTACCAGCCAAAGATACCAGGGGTTTGCCGGGCAAGCGGGTGGAACCGTAGCGAGCCGGAATTACGATGATGATGTCGGTTGGACTCATTAAAATTCCTACTTAGGCGAAATGGCGATACCAAATTGCACTTTGTCCGCAATAAATTCGTACGTGAGGGATGCTACCACGCGCAAAGCCTGCGCTATCTACAGCAAATATTTTACAAGTTTTAGACTTTGGAGGACTCCTTCGTGCTTGTAATCATTACCGCGAGTGGTAGACTCGACTTTCGTCCCACCGCGCGGCCGTCCCGGCAGGCCCGGGATGATCAGGGGGTGCCGTGAAACGCGAACTTTGCGTTGTTAACCGATTCTTTATACTGCTGCTACTTGCTTGCTTCTTCGTCACGCACGCCTCCCGCCTAGCTGCCCAGCCTTGGTTCGATGGAAATGACGAAAACAAAGCTAAAGACAATAACGCTGCCGCAGCCGTCACATCTGCCAAAGATGGCAGCAATACCCCAAAAGAAGACGGCGCGGCTGCTGTTGCGAAAGATGGTCCTGCCGCCAATAGCGCCAAAGACGAGAGCAAAGCTAAAGAAGATGTAAAGCGTGACACGCCTGGGTCAGTGATCAAGCCTGGCCAGACCATGCATATGGATGTGGACCTGGCGCTTGTAAATGTCACCGTGACCGATCCTTATAACCGGCTCGTGACTGGGCTGGATACCGATAATTTTCGGGTCTACGAAGATAACGTGGAGCAGGAACTGGTGACGTTTTCGTCGGAAGACGTGCCCATATCCATCGGGGTGATATTCGATTTCAGCGGAAGCATGGCTAACAAGGTGTCGAAAGCCAGGGAAGCGGCGATCCAATTTTTCAAAACCGCCAACCCGCAGGATGAATTTTTTCTGGTCAGCTTTAACGAACGAGCAGAGCTGACTAGTTCGTTCACGAACAGCATTGAAGATCTGCAGAGCCGCATGATGTTGACGGTGCCGAAGGGGCGCACGGCACTGCTGGACGCCATTTATCTGGGTCTGAGTCAGATGAGGGGTGCACGCAACGCCAAGCGCGCCTTGCTCATTTTATCGGATGGAGGCGATAATCATAGTAGATACAGTGAGAACGATATCAAGCGGCTGGTAAAAGAAGCGGACACCCAGCTCTATGCCGTCGGCATTTTTGACCCGCTGGGATATCGCAATCGCACACCGGAAGAACTAAACGGCCCGTCCCTCCTGGGGGAAGTTACGGAGATGACTGGCGGGCGAGTCTTCGCTGTGGAGAAACTTGAAGAGCTTCCGGACATCGCGACAAAAATCGGCATGGAGCTGCGAAACCAATATGTCATCGGATACCGGCCAAGCAACAAAACACATGATGCTCGCTGGCGCAAAGTTAAAGTTAAATTACGCGCGCCCAAGGGACTGCCCCCGCTTAGCGTGTATGCCAAGACGGGATACTACGCGCCGAGCCACTAGCTACTTTTTAAAGCGCCTTTTTACTAAGCATTTCCCCCGACAATTCCGCCATGCGTTTTTTGCTGCGCTGCTGGTGTGTGCCTTAGGGCTGGCGTCGTTCGCGCAGATTCCCATTCCCAATGCTCAACCTTTGCCGCCGGGACAAACGGCCAATAGTGGGCAAGGGCAAAGCATAAAGGTGGACGTTAACCTGGTGGTGCTGCACACCACCGTGTTGGATGATCGCGGGCGCTTTGCGGAGGGATTGAAGCAGGATAATTTCCGCGTGCTGGAAGATAAAGTTGAACAGAAGCTGGCGGTGTTCAAGCGCGAGGATGTTCCGGTAAGCATGGGGCTGGTCATTGATAATAGCGGGAGCATGCGGGACAAGCGGCCGCGGGTGAATGAAGCAGCGCTGACTTTAGTGCAGACCAGCAATCCGCAGGACGAAGCGTTCGTTGTGAATTTTAACGACGATTTTTATCTGGATCTGGACAAGGATTTCAGCAACAGCATCCCGGAATTGAAAGAGGCGCTGGAGCGCATCGATTCGCGCGGGAGTACCGCGCTCTATGATGCGATTATCGGGTCGCTGGATCATTTGAAGAAGGCTTCGAAGGATAAACGAGTGCTGCTAATTGTGACCGACGGGGAAGACAACACCAGCCACAATTCGCTGGATAAGATGATTCGGGAAGTACAGAAAACCGATACCGTGATTTATACGATTGGATTGCTCAGCGAAGAGAGCAAGAAAAATTCCAAGCGGGCTAAGAAAGCTTTGGAACAGATTGCGCAGGCTTCCGGCGGGTTGGCATTTTTCCCAGAAAATGTGGATGACGTGCACAACATTTGCGAGCAGGTGGCTCGCGATATCCGGAATCAATACACCCTGGCTTACTACCCATCGAATAACAAGCGGGATGGGACTTACCGGACGGTGCAGGTAGAAGTCATTCCACCGCGCGGGCGAGGGAAGTTAGTTGCGCGCACGAGGAATGGATACTACGCTCCGAGTGGCGGTGCCACGGCTTCGGGAAAGTGAAGTTGGTTGTTCTGTTTGATTCTCGAGAAAGTTAAAAATTAACAACGATTGGTTGGTGAGAGGTTGTCGCCGCAGACCGACCATCACTAACAAGACAAATCCGTAAGCAAAACGAACCCAACACCAAAAAAACCAAAACCAGGACCCGCCCTGAGAATCGAGCGTGGGGCACCCTCCGGCCCTTTTTTGTTTTGCGACAATGAATAATTTTGTGGCCCAGCCTAGGTTTTCAGATCGCTTAAAAAGCTTTTTCCGTGAGGGATACTGGCGCCAAAATTTTCGGCGACGGTTTGGCCCATGTCGGAGATTGTTTCGCGTGTGCCCAGTGGAACCCCTTTTTGTTTTGCGGGTGTGTAGGCGAGGATGGGCACGTATTCCCGAGAATGATCGGTGGTTGGCCAGCGAGAGTCGGGATCGCAGCCGTGGTCCGCAGTAATCATAAGCAAATCGGATTTGTTCAGAGTGGGGAGAAATTTGGCGAGCCAGGCATCAAACTCTTCGAGGGATTGGGCGAAACCTTCCACGTCTTTGCGGTGGCCGTAGAGCATGTCGAAATCGACCAGGTTGCAGAAGATTAGGCCAGCGGGGCGTTGACGAATGGATTCAGTTAATTTTTCCATCCCGTCAGCGTTGCTTTTTGTGGTGGTGTAGTCGTTGACGCCACGTCCGTTAAAGATGTCGTGGATTTTGCCGATGCCAAAAACCGGGATGCGTTTTTCGGCGAGGACATCGAGCAGCATAGGCTTGGGCGGGTCAACGGCATAGTCGTGACGCCGCGGCGTTCTGGCAAAATGTCCTGGTGTTCCTGCGAATGGGCGGGCGATGACGCGCCCCACCCGGTTAGGGCCGTCCAGTAATTTGCGGGCGATTTCGCACATTCGGTAGAGCTCGGCGATGGGGATAACCTCTTCGTGAGCGGCGATCTGGAAAACGCTGTCGCCCGAGGTGTAGACGATGGGCTTATTGGTGCGCACATGTTCTTCGCCAAGTGCCTTAATTATTTCCGTGCCGGAGGCAGGTTTGTTACCGAGCGTTTGCCGACCGATTTGTTTTTCGAAGGCGGCAATAATTTCCGGCGGAAACCCGTGCGGATAGACAGGGAAGGCTTGCGGAAGCCAGATTCCGGCCATTTCCCAGTGACCGGTGGTGGTGTCTTTGCCGGGTGAGTGAGTTGCGCCCTTTCCGTAGGCAGCGAAAGGCGCAGAGAAGGGCAAAAGATTTTTTAGAGGCGCGATGTTAGCGAGGCCAATACTTACGAGCGTGGCCAAATTTAAGTGACGTGATTCGGAAATGTGACCGAGGGTGTTGCGACCGACGTCACCATAGTCGGCGGCGTCGGGGAGTTCGCCGATGCCTACGCTGTCGAGAACGATCCAGATTATACGGTTGAATACGGGCACCTGACCTCGCTGGGCGAATCTCGTGAACCATAGCACGGAAATGCGTCGTTGGAGTTGTGAGCCAAGCGGATCTCCTGGAGGGATTATTTGAGCCGCCAGATTTTTGGAAGTTTTTTTTGCACTTATTTTCGAACATGCGTGGTTTTGGAGTGAAAGAATAACCGTCCGCGAGAACAGGCATACGGCACGTCGCGATACCTTCGGTAGTGGTACCATGACGTATATAACACAATATACAGTATGGCATGCCTGCAATACCCTTTAACTACCTGAAACTACCCCCATTCTTAGGACAACTCCGGCAGAGAATTCCTTGACGCTGTGCGTAACGGGGTGGGATAACGAATTCACGAAGTGCACTCAGCAATTTTGTAACGCGCTGCGGAGTGCTCCAAAAAATGATTGCAAGTTCGGGTGTGGGTTCGGATGGCGGGGTGGCTTTCCTCGTGAATGAATCGCGAGAAGTGATGAACGTGAGACAGGCGTCGCAGTATCTGGGGATCTCTCCGGATACTTTGTACCGTTACATCACCGAAGGCGAAATTCCAGCATTCAAGCTCGGCAATCGATGGAAACTTCGTAAAACGATTTTGGACCGCTGGATGGAGCGGAAGATGAGCCAGGCGCACGCGAGGCGCCGGTAGTTCGGGATTAGCAGGGGACTAGGAAAGAGGCCGCAAATATGTTTGCACTGGGCGGACGAAAAGGCAGGCAGTTGGTGGGACTGGACATCGGTTCCAGCTCGATTAAGGCAGTGGAGCTGAAATCGACGAAAGCGGGATACGAGCTAGTGAGCTTTGGAATGGAGCCGCTGGCGCAGGATACCGTGGTGGACGGCGCGATTATGGATGCCCCACAAGTTGCCAACGCCATTTCGAAAATTTTCGATACGCAAAAGATAAAAACAAAGAATGTGGGCAGTTCGGTTTCAGGACACTCGGTGATTGTGAAACGAGTCCCGCTGCCGCTAATGACCGAAGAAGAACTTTTTGACCGCATTCCGTCGGAAGCCAGCCAACATATCCCGTTCGATATTGCGGACGTGAACCTGAGTTATCAGCTGCTGGAATCGATGGATTCGCAGATGGACGTGCTGCTGGTGGCGGTAAAGAAGGACAAAATTCTGAATCACACCAACGTGCTGGCGCAGGCCGGGAAGACGCCGGTGGTCGTAGATATAGATGCTTTCGGGCTGCAGAACTGTTTCGAAATGAACTACGAACCGGACGCTGGACAGACGGTGGCGCTGCTGAATATCGGCGCAAGCGTGATGAACATTAACATTGTTCGCGGTGGCATTCCGCTGTTTACGCGCGACGTCAGCGTGGGCGGCAACCAGTATACGGACGCGTTGCAAAAGGAGTTGGACCTCAGCTTCGAAGACGCCGAAAAACTGAAAATGGGCGAGAACCTGCCGAGCGTAACGGATGACCAGAAACAGCAGATTTTGCGCAGCGTGTCAGACATTTTGACACTGGAGATTCAGAAGACCTTTGACTTTTTCCGGGCTACCGCAAGCGGCGAAAACATCCAGCGCATCGTGGTGGCTGGCGGTACCGCAAGAGTGCCGGGCCTGGTCGATTTGTTGCGCGAAGAGTTCGCCATGCCGGTGGAAGAGTTAAATCCATTCCGGAAAGTAGTCATCAATCCGAGCCGGCACAGTGACGAACAGATTCGCGCGCTGGCACCGCGACTGGCCATCGCCGTGGGTCTAGCGCTGAGGAGCTTCGACTAGCCATGATTCGAATAAACCTTCTCGGACAAACCAGACCGAAGGCGGGGCGTCGGCAAATGGCGGTGGATACCGGGTCGGCGATGCCGGCGATCTTCCTGTTTTCGGGCGTGGTGCTGGGACTGGCGTTCCTTACTTTTCTGTATCTCACCTGGCAAAAACAGGTGCATGAAGAGAACACCCGTATCGCGCAATTGAGCGCGGAAAAAACACAACTGGAACAAATCAAACAGCAGGTGGACTCGTTCCAGAAACAGAAGGGCGTTTTGCAGCAACGGGTTGCGACTATCGAACAACTGCAGCGCGATCGCACCGGTGGACAGGAATTGCTGGACATGGTGGCGAACACCGTTTCGCGAACCGAAAACCTGTGGTTGACGAATGTTACGCGCAAGGGCAACAACCTGACCCTGCAGGGTTCGTCAGCTTCGATCAATGCGGTGGCAAATTTCATTACCGCGTTGAAGCGATCGGGGTATTTCCAAAAAGTGGAAATCAAGGAATCGAAGCAAGACGACAGAAACACCGCGGTACAAACGTATACGTTTGAGATTTCCGCTGAAATTACTCCGCCGCAAGCGGCGCAGAGCAAGCCAGCAAGTGCGCCGGCGCCAGCGGCGCCACCCGCGAGGAAAGGGTAAGCGATGGAGAATCCATTACGGGACATGTCGGTAATCGTGCAGGCGCTGGTTGCCGCAGCACTTGCGGTAGTCATCGTGCTGATCGGGGTATATCTGCCGTTTTCTCCGGTGGCCCAGGAGCGCAACGCGGTGGACAAGGCGGTAGACCAGCGAAAGACTTTGAGCGACGAAGTGACGCAATTGCAGGTTTACAAACAACGCTACGGAGAATTGAAACAGCAGATGGACGCGCTTTCCAAGCAGCTGGAGACGTTAAAGGCCATCGTGCCGGAAGAGAAAGAAGTGGATGAGTTCATACGGCTGGTACAGGGTGCGGCTGCGGCGTCCAATGTGACCATACGGCGATTTACTGCGCAAGCGGTGGTGCCCCGCGAATTCCACTACGAGATGCCGTTCGAGATGCAAGCGGACGGGCCGTATTTCAACCTGCTGGATTTTTTTGGGCGCATGAGCCGGTTGTCGCGAATCATCAACGTGGGGGATTTGAAATTTGACGATCCAGAGAAAGCGGGCGGAACGAAATACCCGTTGCGTCCGGGGACGACGGTGTCCGCGATATTTACGGCTACAACCTTTTTCACCAAGCCTGCTGATGCGAGTGCGGCTCCTCCCGCAACTGGAGCCAAGACTCAGCCTGCAGCGGCTGGAAAGCCCTGAGCGGGAATGAGCGAACTATGCGTTCAGTGATCACACTAATAAGCGCGATTTTACTGACAGCGGCCGCGACGTGCTCGCACGCGCAAGGGCAACCGCCCGCTAAAGCGCCCGCGCCGAAACCGGCTGCTGCACGGCCGGCGGGGACGCCAACGACAAACCCTGCCGCGAAACCTGCGGCAAGCGTTGCTGCAAAACCAGCGGCAAAACCGGTGGCGAAGAAGCACGCGGCGACAAATTCTAACGAAGGTGCCGCCGGGAGCTCTACACCCGAGCAAGCCAGGATTGCGCGGCGGGATCCGTTTGAGTCCCTACTATCACGCCAAAAAGCAGGTGGGGACGCAAAAAATCTTCCTCCCGGGAAGGGCGGACTGCAAGTGAGCACGCTAAAGATAGACGGGATTGTGCACGGACCTAACGGCATGATTGCGGTGGTCAGCAATCCTCAACAGCGTACGTACTTCCTGCACGAAGGGGATCAGCTGTACGACGGAAGCGTGGAAAAGATCGCGATGGACGGTGTGTCGTTCCATGAAACCGGCAAAGACGCGTTTGGCAAACCAGTGGAACGCTCAGTGAATAAGAGAATTTACTCGACTGCAGGAGAAGAGCAATGAAGACGAATTGGCCGGTGTTACGGTCTGGTTTCATGATCCTTACGAGCTTGGCCCTGGGCACGACGGTGATGCCTGCGCGCGCGCAGGAAGTCGCCGGGGTGATGACCCCGCCGACAGTGATCTCCAGTGTTGCCATCCTGCAAAGCGCATCGCAGCGAGCCAGCGTGCGAGTGGATGGCGAAGGGAAGCTGGAAGCCCGTGCAGCGCATTTGCAAAATCCTGAGCGGCTAGTGTTGGACTTCAGCGGCGCCCGGCTCGGCTCACAGAAAACGGTGATCGCCGGCTCCATGGCTCCGATATTGGGAGTACGGCTGGGACAATTTCGCGACGACGTAGTGCGCGTGGTGATTGATCTGACGAAAGCGTCGCATTTCCAGCTTTCGCATGACGGCGGGGCGGTGGTTGTAATTTTCAACGAAGCGTCAGTCGCTTCTAACGGGACCGCAGCAAGCAATTCGACGAGCAATTCCTCCAGCACTACTGCGAAACGGACACTGAACGCGAATAACAAGAAGTTAGCAATCAGCTCTCCTCGGTTTGCATTGCCGGGCGAACTGACCCAGCCTTCAATCAAACTGGCGTCCTTTGGCGGGAAGAGCGAAGCGTCGCGGCCCACAACGAACGGGGCTCAGGCCGCGCAACAAGCTGCCCAACAGGCCAACACTGCTGCGGGAACGATGGCGCAATCAATGCAGGTTTCTCCGGTGGCGGCACCTGCCGGTCGATACACTGGTGAGCCGATTTCAGTCAACTTAAAAGATGTGGACTTGCGGGATTTCTTCCGGCTCATTCACGAAATCAGTGGATTGAATGTGGTGCTGGACCCGGCGGTCAAGGGCACGCTGACGATCGTATTGGATGAAGTTCCCTGGGACCAGGCGCTGGACATCGTGCTGCAGAACAACGGTCTCGACAAACAATTGAACGGCAACGTGTTGCGCATCGCGACGCGCGACACCTTGAAGAAAGAAGCGGAAACGGAACGCGACCTGGAAAAGGCACAAGCAGAAGCGGTGGCTCCAGTTACCGTGACGCGTGTGCTTAGCTACAGCAAGGCTGCGTCACTGAAAGATACGCTCAAAAAATTCCTGAGCGCGCGAGGAGATATTCTTTCAGATGATCGCTCTAACCAGTTGATTATTCGCGACATTCCATCCGTCATTCCGACAATCGACAATTTGATCCGGCAACTGGATCGCAAGTCGCAGCAAGTGGAAATCGAAGCTCGGGTGGTCTCCGCTTCGCGTTCCTTTGCGCAGGATATCGGCACGGAGCTCGGTTTCGCGGGCTCCACGACGAGCGGGCGTTCGCTGTTCAGCGGGACGCCAGCGGTGGGCGGTAGCGGTGTGACAAGCGGCGGATCAATTCCGCCATCGCCCGTCACGATAGGCACAGGCTCTGCGTCCGGCAACGGCATCACAACCGGTATTCCGCTAAATACTGCACTGAGCGCGGGAGTTCCAACCAGCGGATTTGGCTTCTCTCATCGATCGCCTAACTTCGCGATTGACTTCTTTATCACGGCGGCCGAAGCCAAGGGCGTGGGCAAACTGCTCTCCAAACCAAAGGTCATCACGCAGAACAACGAAAAAGCGATCATCAAACAGGGAACCAAGATTCCTATTCAGACCACCATTAACAACACCATATCCGTCCAATTCATTGACGCGGTGCTGAAACTGGAAGTCACGCCGCAGATAACCGCGGAAGGCACGGTGTTCATGGACGTGCTGGTGGAAAACACGTCGATAGACCCCGGTATTGCACGAGTGCAGGGAGTTCCAGCGCTGGACACGCAATCGGCGGAGACCAAGGTCACGGTTGCGGACGGCGGCACGGTGGTCATCGGCGGAATTATTATCACTAACCAGCGTGTGGACGTCACGCAGGTGCCGGTGGTGGGCAGCATTCCTTTGATCGGAAACCTCTTCAAGCGTACCAACGTATCGGTGACGTCGCAGGAACTACTTTTCTTCCTGACGCCGCGCATCATACCTGGGTAATAGTCTGAGTAATGCTCCGGGGCAAATTATCTGGGTTCCTGATCAGCTTGGCTCAATGGAGCTAGCTGGCTAAATTTCAACCGAGTAAGGGACACCTTCCCAAAGGGAGTTCATCGAGGAGACCACGGTCTCCTCGATTCGTTTTTATGAATACAAGGTTTCCAGAGAGACGGAACGCGCTGGTCCAGAAATTCGGAGCGCTACAAATCGAGAGCCTGGTAGTCACGCACCCTGCGGACTGCTATTACCTGACGGGATTTACGGGGGAGTCAGGCGCGTTGATAGTCACTCGACGAGGGACGACACTCATCACGGACGGAAGATTTGTCGGACAAGCCAAAGCGGAGACGAGCGGCGTCGCGGTGGTGCAGCAAAAGCGTTCGCTCTTCGAGTCCACCGGGGAATTTTTGAGCGGCAACAAAGCAAAGACTGTGGGATTCGAAGCAACACAGCTGTCGGTGAGTCAGTACGAAGTGTTGCGGAAAGCCGCGGGAAAGGGTTGCAGGTGGAAGCCGGCCAATGGCCTTGTGGCGTCCTTGAGGATGCGCAAGGACCCGCAGGAGTTGGCGGTGATGCGCAGGGCGGCCATCCTGGCGGGTCGAGTGCTGGAAGAGGCTATATCACTGCTGAAGGGCGGGGTCCGCGAATTTGAGGTTGCCGCGGAGATTGAATACCAGATGCGAAAGGGGGGAGCATCCGGGGCGGCGTTCGAAACGATAGTGGCATTTGGGGAACGCGCCGCCCTTCCGCACGCCCGTCCATCCGCCAAGCGATTGAAGAAAAATGAGTTTGTGGTGCTGGACCTGGGTGTTATACTCGCGCACTATTGCAGCGACATCACACGCACATTTTATTATGGGAAAGCTCCGGAGCGTGTCCGGCAATGGTATAAGGCTGTCCAGGACGCGCAAGTTGCGGCGATTGCGGCAGTAAAGAACGGCGCTTTGTGTGGGGATGTAGACGCTGCAGCGCGGCAAGTACTAGAGCGGCAGGGATTGGGTAAATATTTTGTGCACAGCACCGGGCACGGGCTGGGTATAGAGGTTCACGAAGATCCCCGCATTGCGCGTGGACAAAAGAAGCGGCTTGAAGCGGGGAACGTAGTGACCATTGAACCGGGAATCTATATCGAGGGCGTGGGCGGCATACGCATCGAAGATGATGTCGCGGTGCACGCCGATCGGATAGAAGTATTGACCCGCATTAAGCGGGATCTCATAGAGATTTGACGACAGGCATGACGCGCAAAAAGACTTCGAAAAAAGCATCCAATCGGGCCGCCTCCGACAGTTTCGCCACCCCCGAATTGAAGCAAATCGAGCAGCTATTGCAGTTCATGACCGAGCATAACCTTGAAGAGTTTGAATACTCACGGGGAGACTTGCGTATCCGTTTGCGCAAGCCGTCGTCTGGTGTGGTGGTGCAACAGTCACGGAGCGGATATGCTCCTGAGATTATCGTAGAGGGCGGTGGGGCAAACACCTCCGCCAGTTCCAGTGCTCAATCCTCCTCGGGGGGCGGAGACGGCCGAAGCAGCGAAGATTTACACCTGATCAAATCTCCTATCGTAGGAACGTTTTATGGAGCTCCGAGCCCAGGGGCGGAAGCATTTGTGAAGGTTGGATCACAAGTCGAAAGCGGACAGACGCTGTGCATCGTGGAAGCCATGAAATTGATGAATGAGATTGAGTCAGACGCCAGCGGCGAGGTTATACGCGTATATGTCGAAAACGGGCAGCCGGTGGAGTATGGCCAGCCCTTGTTTGGCATCCGGCCGGGCAGGAAGAAATAGCCGCATCCCAGAGCTATGTTCCAAAAAATCCTTGTAGCTAATCGAGGGGAAATCGCCCTGCGGGTCATCTGTGCCTGCAAGGAATTGGGCATTTCCACGGTAGCGGTGTATAGCGAGGCGGACCGCAATTCGCTGCACGTGCGCTTCGCGGATGAAGCGGTGTGCATTGGGCCTGCGCGCAGCAGCGAGAGTTACCTGAACATTCCACAAGTGATCAGCGCGGCGGAAATTACCAACGTCGATGCCATTCATCCCGGATACGGGTTTCTGTCTGAAAATGCCAATTTCGCGAAAGTTTGTGAGGCCTCGGAAATCACGTTTATCGGCCCTACCCCGGAAATAATTGAAATGATGGGTGATAAGGACCGCGCACGGCGGGAAGTTCGGTCGGCGGGACTGGTGACGGTACCAGGTAGCGACGGAATTATTCAAGGTGAGGAAGGGCTTGCTGTTACGGCGGAAAAAATCGGCTACCCGCTGATTTTAAAGGCTTCGGCAGGAGGCGGCGGGCGCGGGATGCGCATCGTCCGGCGGGTGGAAGATTTGCTGCCGTCGTTTCAGGCGGCCAGCAGTGAGGCGCAGCAAGCTTTTGGCAATCCCGATATGTATGGGGAAAAATTTATCGAGCACCCGCGGCATATCGAGTACCAAGTGCTTGGTGATCAGCACGGGCAGATTATTCATCTAGGTGAACGGGAATGCAGTATTCAGCGGCGGCACCAGAAATTAGTGGAGGAGTCGCCATCGCCGGCAATTGATGCCAAGCAACGCAAAGATCTGGGCGCCAAAGTCGTCAAGGCCTTAAGCAAGATCGGATATACCAACGCCGGAACTGTGGAATTTCTGATGGATGAAGATGGGTCCATCTATTTTATAGAGATGAATACGCGCATCCAGGTCGAGCATCCGGTGACGGAACTGGTTACCGGAGTGGACCTGATCAAAGCGCAGATTCGAATTGCCGCGGGAGAGCATTTACACGATGCGACTGGGGAGATTCATTTTTCAGGGCATGCGATAGAGTGCCGGATTAATGCGGAAGATCCAGAGACATTTGTGCCTTCGGCGGGGCGCATTACGACGTTTCAGGCGCCGGGCGGGACCGGAGTGCGCGTGGATTCTGCAGCGCATGCTGATGCGGTAATTCCACCTTATTACGATTCCATGATTGCGAAATTGATTGTTAAGGGGCGCGATCGTGGGGAAGCTATCGGGCGCATGAAGCGCGCGCTGGAAATGTTCGTGATTGAGGGCATCAGGACTTCGATTCCATTGCACCGGCGAATTTTGGCCGACGCCGATTTCGCGGCTGGGCGTTTTGATACGCATTTTATCGATCGATTGTTGGGGACTAACGGAAAATAGGTGCCGATGCGCCTTGTCCTGCCGCGACTGTATGTGATATTAGACGCAGCATTGTTGAAAATTCCCGCGAAAGAATGTGCAAAGAGCCTCGTTGACGCCGGAGTGCGTTTGATTCAATACCGGAACAAGCGTGCTTCAGGGCGCGAATTGTTTGACACTTCTCGTGAGCTCGCCGAATATCTGAATCCCTTGGGAGTGCAATTTATTGTGAATGACCGCGCGGATGTCGCTGCGCTTGTGCGCGCGGGCGGGGTTCATGTCGGACAAGATGATTTGGGAGTCGAACAGTCGCGCGAAGTGATGGGCCAAGGGAAATGGGTGGGGATTTCTACGCACAATTCTCGGCAATTTCGTAGCGCGCTCGAAACTTCGGCGGAGTACATCGCGGTAGGACCTGTTTTCGCGACGGGCTCGAAAGAGAATCCCGATCCGGTGGTTGGCATGGGGTTTGTAAGCGAGACACGCGCGATGACGGACAGACCCATCGTGGCCATTGGGGGGATTACGCTAGAGCGAGCGGCCGAAGTGATCGATGCGGGAGCGGATTCGGTGGCGATCATCAGCGATATTTTGAGCGGGGAAAATGTAGGTGAGCGCGCGCGGCAGTACGTAGATCTGCTGGAACGACGAGGTTCGTGAATCGCGGTGAAGAATGATCGATAGGGCGGAAATCAAACCGGCGACGGCATCGAGTGTGGCGCGCAGCGAAGCTGGGTTCGTACGCGCCATCGGATTATTTGACGGCACGATGATCGTTGTGGGGTCGATGATTGGCTCCGGAATTTTCATTGTGGCTGCCGATATTTCCAGACAGACGGGATCCGCCGGCGGGCTGCTTTTCGCGTGGATCATCACCGGGTTGCTGACTGTTTCTGCGGCGCTTTCGTACGGGGAGCTAGCGGCAATGTTCCCGCATGCCGGGGGACAATATATTTATTTGCGTGAAGCGTACTCGCCGCTGTGGGGTTTTCTTTATGGTTGGACATTATTTCTGGTCATCCAGACGGGGACGATCGCCGCGGTAGCTATAGGATTTGCGCGGTACCTGGGAGTGCTAGCGCCGGCGATTTCGCCGCAGGCGTGGGTGGTGCATCCGCTGGCGCTATCTTCGAAATACGCCATCAGCTTGTCGGTGCAACAGTTGGTGGCCGTGCTGATGATTATTTTTCTGACGTTTTTGAATACCTTGGGAGTGCAGCTCGGCAAGATCATTCAGAATATTTTTACCAGCGCGAAGACGCTGTCGCTGTTGGGGCTCATTGTTCTTTGCGTGTTTGTGGGGCGTAACGCGGCGGCGATCAGCGACAATTTTTCGCACTTTTGGGCAATACGCGGCGCGGAGCCAATTGAGCCTGGCGCGGACTTTCTGCGCGGTTTTGTGCCGACCATAACCGCAGCGAGCGGGGCATTCGGATTGTTTATCGCGTTTGGCGTAGCTCAGGTAGGGTCTCTGTTTTCCGCGGATGCCTGGAATAACATCGGGTTCACGGCGGCGGAGGTAAAGAATCCCAAGCGAGATGTGGCGCTGTCGATGGCGTTTGGAACCATGATTGTCATCACCTTATACGTGCTGGCGAACCTGGCATATCTGTGCGCGCTACCTTTGGCTGGGATTCAACATGCGCCGGATGATCGAGTGGCATCGGCGGCGCTGAACGCCGTGGTTGGCCCTATTGGCGCGTCGATCATGGCGGTCGCGATTATAATTTCCACTTTTGGCTGCAACAACGGGTTGATCCTAGCGGGCGCGCGCGTTTCGTACGCGATGGCCAAGGATGGGTTATTTTTTCGCGCGACCGGGACCTTGAATAAGCGCGGGGTGCCTGCGGTGGCACTGATTTATCAATGTGTGTGGATTATTGTGCTGATTCTTTTACGCACGCGGCACGTGGACGCGGCTGGAACGATCACCTACGGCAATTTGTATAGCGATCTGCTCGACTACGTGGTTTTCTCGGTGCTTATATTTTATGCCCTGACCATTGCGGGGATTTTTGTGTTGCGCAGGAAACGGCCTGATGCTGATCGGCCTTACCGGGCGTTCGGGTACCCGTTCGTGCCGTTGCTTTACATTGTGGCGGCTTCGGCGATCATGTTTGTTCTGCTTTTGTACAAGACCCAGACTACTTGGCCGGGGTTACTGATTGTGTTGTTAGGAGTCCCGGTTTACCTCGTTTGGTCGCGGCGCAGGCGGGTTTCGGAATGAATGCTATAAGCAGTGCTGAGCATGCCTGACCTTCGGATACTCACCTCACGCCTAGAGCTTGTGGCCGGCACAGTGCGACTAGCTCAGGCTGAGATAGATGATCTTCCGGGGCTAGCGCATCTGCTCGATACTCCGACACCGGCAAGCGATGTTGGTTGGAATTTATGGTTCTGTGTTCGGAGGGAGCCTCGCGAGTTGATCGGCAATGCAGGCTTTAAAGGAAGCCCGAAGGATGGATTGGTTGAGATTGGATACAGCATGCTCGAAATGCATCAGCGGCAGAGATACGCTACCGAGACGGTGTCTTCTCGGTTGGGCATTTCAGAACCCAGAGGTACAAAGGGCTGTTGCCGATACTCTACCGGGGCTGACGCCGTCCATTCGTGTGATGGAAAAATTCGGGGTCGCGTTTGTCGGCAATGGGCCCCTCGAGGATGGTATGCGGACGATTCGCTACGAATTGACGCGGGATCGATTGGAAGCGCTGCCTTAGAGTCAAAGTTTGCTCGGCGCAAAACGGCGAATCGCGACATGTAAATTTTCTTCGCCAGAGATTTTGTTGTAGGGCAAAAGGTGTGGGCAACCTACAATGTCACAGTTCTAGTCCAAATTGGCCTGAGCGGTGGGGATAATTTCTACCCAGGGAGACGCTGAATGGGGAATCCGTTATTCGCAAAAAAGCCGATGAGCATGCTGCTGTCTGAATCGGCAGAGGCTGGCGCACACAGCTTGAAGAGGACGCTCGGACCTTTTCAACTGACGGCTCTGGGAGTCGGTGCGATTATCGGGGCAGGAATTTTCGTACTCTCCGGTTTGGGCGCGCATTACGCCGGGCCGGGGCTGATGCTTTCATTCGTACTGTCGGGAATGGGTTGCGCATTTGCGGGACTCTGTTATGCGGAGTTTGCGGCGATGATTCCGCTGGCGGGAAGCGCGTACACATATGCCTACGCGACGCTTGGCGAGTTGATGGCGTGGATCATTGGGTGGGACCTGACGCTGGAATATGCGATGGGGGCGAGTACGGTCTCGTCAGGATGGTCAAACCACTTTATCGAGTTGCTAAACATGTTTCACATCAAAATGCCGTTGTGGCTGGCCTATGACCACTGGACCGCTCTATCCACGGCGGAAAAAATCGTGGCCCGGCAGACGGCGCTTAGCTCCGATCCGACGCTGGTTCCGGGAACCCAGGCATTTCTCGACAGAGTAGCTTCGATTATGGCCCTTCAATCAGCCGATTTGCTGCAGCGAGCGCATGAGCTGATGAACGCGCCGCGAATTTTTGGGCTGGAGATTGGATTCAATTTGCCGGCGTTCATTATTGCGCTGGTGATTACGGCGATTCTGGTGGTGGGGATCAAGGAGAGCGCGCGATTTAACGCGACCATCGTCGTGGTCAAGGTAGCGGTAGTGCTGTTCGTGATCGCGCTAGGATCGCGATACGTTTCACTAGCGAACTGGGGTAGCGACTGGCACAGTTTTGCGCCCATGGGATTCAGCGGTATCGGGGCCGGAGCAGCGTACATTTTTTTCGCGTACATCGGATTTGACGCAGTATCCACAACGGCGCAGGAAGCCAAGAATCCGCAGCGGGATCTGCCGATCGGGATCATCGCTTCCTTGCTCGTCTGCACAGTTCTTTATATTGCGGTAGCCGGCATCTTGACGGGGATGGTGCATTGGCAGGACATCAACATTGAGGCTCCGGTGGCGCGGGCGTTTATGGACCGGGGACTGTCCACGGCGTCGCACATTATTACCTTGGGGGCGCTCGCAGGATTGACCAGCGTGATGCTGGTAATGCTGCTAGGGCAAACGCGCGTGCTGTACTCGATGGCCAATGACGGCCTGCTGCCAAAGAAATTTTTCGCAGCGGTGCATCCCAAATACCGCACGCCTTATAAAAACACCATCCTGGTGGGCCTGCTGGCCGCGATCGTGGGGAGCGTTACGCCCATCGACGATATCGGGCGAATGGTGAATATTGGAACACTGCTGGCGTTCGTGATTGTATGCATTGCAGTGATGGTATTGCGGCGTACCAATTCCAATCAGGCGCGTCCGTTTCGCACCCCGTGGGTGCCAGTGGTGCCTATTTTGGGGATTATTTTTAACGGCTACATGATGTACAAGCTCGGGTGGGTCAACTGGGCGCGGTTGATTGTGTGGCTGGTGATCGGGCTGGTCATTTATTTTACGTACAGCCGGCATCATAGCCGGATAAGTAATCCAGGACATGCCGAAGTTCCCAATCCCCAAAAAATTTGAACAGATCTGTTCGTCGATCAGAAGTCTCACTCAAAACAAGCCGGGGTGGAGTTACAGATCCATGCTTCCGTGGGTTGTGGACAGGTCGCGACAGATAGTTCGCGGACTTTAGTGCGTTCTTATAGAGTATCGAAACTCAGGTAAAGTTGGTCTACACTTGCCGATGAATCCTCTCTCTTCCAGTCTGAAAATGTTTTGGCGCCGGCTGTCCGGCTTTGACATCGTCGCGCTGGTGATTTTTGCACTAGGCGTGGTGGCTACCATTGCAGAACTAAACAGCGGTATCGCCAATTTTGTAAAATTTTTCGCAGTTTTGTGCGTGTTTTACCTGCTCTTTCGCATGATCGGGTGGTGGCGGTCGCGGCTGCTGTGGAGTCTACGCAACCGGCTGATCGTGGCTTACCTCTTTATCGCGTTAGTTCCCATTTTGCTGATCGTAACGTTGGTTGGGCTCGCCGGAAGGATTTTGTATTCGCAGCTGGGCGCATACCTGCTTTATGAGGATATCCAGGCGCGCATCAATTCCCTTGCGGATATGGCTGAGCATATCGCCGCGGCGCACGGGCCTGCGACACGCGGAAGCAGCGAAGAAGAGTTTGAGAGCGTTCTGGCGGCGCAATCGAAAGCGGTGCACGACCGCGAACTGCCTGAACTGTCGATCACATTTTCGGATGACATGACGTTACTGCATCGAGTGGCGAAGGGAGCTGACGCGTTCGCAGGCTTAATACAGGAAGAAGACAAACTTTCGCTGATGAGCCTCCGCGCGATTCACGGTAAGGACCACGTTAGAGTGGTGCAGTTGCGCGTTCCGGTGACGCCCGAACTGCTTTCCGCCATTGCGCCGGATGTGGGCGCGATTCAATTAAATCCAATGCGGAAAATTTCAACTGGAGATAAAGAGACCGCGATTTACCAGTCGGCAGACGATAAGTATGCGGCTGGCAAGCCCATAAACGCTAAGGCGCGAGTGCTGCAACCGCAAGCTTTTTGGATCGATCCGGCGGTCGGCGTGGTGTCGAGGCTCAATGCGGTTTACGTGGGACGCGACGGCAGGGTGGAGCATAACCGGCCGGTTTTGGCGGTGACCAATGCGCGGCCATCGCGCTTGAGCGCGCGCATATTTAATTCTCTTGGCGAGCTGCGAGATTCGTACCTACTGCTGTTTATTATTGTGGGCGTGGTATTCCTGCTCATCGAGCTGGCGGCGTTAATCACCGGGATCAGCATGACCCGCACGATTACCACTGCCATCGCAGACCTTTACCAGGCGACGCAATATGTGCAGTCCGGAGATTTGACGCATCGCGTGCGGGTGGACCGGCGCGACCAATTGGGCGTGCTTGGGGAATCGTTCAATCTGATGACCGGTTCAATCAGCGGGTTGATCGAAGAGCAAAAACAGCGTCAGCGGTTGGAGAATGAGATTTCCATCGCGCGTGAAGTGCAGGACCAGTTGTTTCCAAAGCGCCTGCCGTCGGTGCCCGGGGTGGAAGTGGAGGCGATATGCAAGGCGGCACGGTCGGTCAGCGGCGATTATTATGATTTTATTCAGCTGACTCCGACGCATATTGCGGTGGCGATCGCGGACATCTCCGGTAAGGGAATTTCGGCGGCATTGTTGATGGCCAGCTTGCAGGCGGCGCTGCGAAGCCAATTGTTGATGGGGGGCAGCGAACATCTTGGAACGGATGAATTGGTGTCGCGGCTGAATAAGCACCTGGTGCGAAATACCGCGGACGATCGTTTTGCTACGTTTTTTATTTGCGTGTATGACAGCGCGACGCGAACACTGCGTTACACCAACGCCGGACACCTGCCATCGTTTTTGTTGAGTCAGAACCATGTGGTGCGGCTGGATAAGGGAGGGATGGTGCTGGGGGTGTATGAGGACAGTACCTACGAAGAAAATTCGCTGACGGTGCCGCGCGATGCGGTACTGGTTGGCTATAGTGATGGACTAGTTGAGCCGGAGAATGTGTATGGCGAAGAGTTTGGAATTCGACGATTGCAAGAGGCGGCGGTGCGGGTGCAGGCGTCGTCACCGAGCAGTGTCGCGCTATCGTTGATGACCGCAGCGGAAGAGTGGGCGGGAAGCGCGGAACAGGCGGATGATATGACCGTGATTGTGGCGCGGCTAAAGTAGCAGAAGTTTACGAAAGAAAACGCAAGACCCACCCTACAAAGCGAGGGTGGGGCACCTCCGGCTGACTGTAATTTTCAAATGGGATTAATTCTAGAGATTCAATCCCAATTGCGAAGCTGCGAATTACGATTTGTGTTCAGAAGAGCTGAAGTTGTCGTGAGCTACGCGAGCAGTCTTCTTTGCAAAATCGTAAGTCGCTCGCAGATTCCCGCCAAAGAATCGCACCTTGCCATTTACATCTTGTTCCAGCAGCACTTTTCCATCGGCGTTCTTAAATTCGCAGTGAATGGTGACGGAAGTGGCCCCAGCAACGGTGGTCACCCGCCGGGTGCGTTCGCTGCCGGCCTTGAAACCACGAACCGTGCTGTGCAGAACTACGAGGTCAGCAGCGTCCTTGGCTCGGCGGTCGCCGTCGCGATACACATGTTCAAAGCCGCCCTGCTTCTCGAGCTGACGGATCAAATTTTCATAAAGGGAAATTTGGAACTCCGCTGGCAGCTTGATTTCATCGGAGACGATCATTTCCACCTGAATCGCAGATGCCTTTGCCTTGACTGGTTGAGCTGACAACGGAGACGCAGCGAAAGCCACCGCCACAACCGCTGACCACAAAATTGCGTTCGAATAAAACTTCATTGTTTTGGCTCCTTGCTCGATGAATGGCTTGCTGCTGCTCGCTCCTCCACCACCGTGGTATGCGCTCCTTGAGCCAGCAGTTCTTTCTTAATGGGCTCGGCGCCGGCGGTCGGCAATGCAAAGATAACGCCGTGCAATGCGCCATTCTCATCACGATAGCGAAGCGTAAGGGTGTCGAATTTGGTGCGAAACAATGCAAGAAAGCGCCCTGATCCATAGGGTGCGGCCATGCTGAGGTTGCTCACGGTCTTTCCCACCGCTGCTTGTGTGTCTTCGCCAGTGACCACGTCTTCAATGCTGGCTGCGTTCACCTCGGAACTTTTCTTGCCATAATTGAAACGCAACTTTCCGCTCTCGACCGTTAGCGTACCTTTGGCGTTGTCTTTGACGCCGGGGAGACCGGTAAGCGCGATAGCATCGTTGACGGGTTTTGAACTCTGCTGCGCCTTAGAACCGCAAACCGCAAGCCCGACGAATGCCAGGGTCATCGCGATTGAGACCAAAAACTTCCTTCGCTTCATATCTCCTCCTTCATCTCACAAATTCGGGTTCTTCAGGGCGCCCACGAGCGCGCGGGTGACTTCACCAATTGGAGAAACCATGGCCTACTGCCAGGAGCCTGGTCATCCGCGGATGCGTTACCCAATTCGCAGATTAAACCCGAGCGACTGTCAGCGACGACTCTTGGACGCGGCAAAAGGTCGGCTACTATTGCGCGGGAGTGTACCACTTGTCGCGCGGCCATCATAGTGCATCGGTGTGTAGAGTTAGCTAACTTCAAGTACCGGGTTCAACCCTCAATTGCGAACTTCGGCCATCCTGCCTCTATGGATGCAAGTCAGGGGAAAACGGCACGCGGAAATTTCTGGGACGTGGGCTATACTGGCTAGCTTTCGAAAAATTCGTGGGTATGGGAGAAGAATGTCGCTTCGCAATCGAGTGGCGCTGGTAACTGGAGGAAGCCGCGGGATCGGGCGCGGAATCGCGACGCGGTTGGGGCAGGATGGCGCGCGAGTAGCTATCGCATATCGTTCGAATAAGGCGGCCGCGCAGCAGACCTTGCGCCAAATCCAGGCAGTGGGCGTGGAATGTGTCGCGGTGGAGACGGATATTTCCGATCCGGCGCGCGCGGGGCAATTGGTGAAGACAGTGGTGGAGCGTTTTGGACGGCTCGATATCGTGGTGAATAATGTGGGGGATTTTCGCTGGGGCACGGTGTCGGAAAGTTCGCTGGAAGACTGGCACGGGATTTTTTCTTCCAATTTGTTCACGGCGCTTTATGTGTGCCGGGCGGTGCTACCCCACATGCGCAAGGGACGCTGGGGACGAATCGTTAATCTGGGTGCGGTAGGAGCGGAACGAGCCTTCGGACAGGCAAAAATCTCCGCGTATGCGGCGGCCAAGGCGGCGGTGGTGGCATTGTCGCGTTCTCTGGCTCTGGAAGAAGCCAAAAACGGGATTACGGTTAACGTGGTGAATCCGTCGAGCATTGACGAGAATGAATTGACACTGAGCGAGGCGCGCAGCATGCGCGACGCGCGGTTTCCCATTGGCCGCCCGCCCACGGTAGACGATGTGGCCGCGACGGTGGCGTTCTTCGCATCCGAAGAAGCTGAATACGTCACTGGACAAGTGATGAATGTCAGCGGCGGGTGGATGCTCTAGTCGGGTAACGAAGTAAATCAATCATGAAAGCACTTATCGCAGCGGAAATGCGCGAGGTCGACCGACAGACCACCGCGCGCTTTGGCATTCCCGGATTACAACTCATGGAGTCCGCGGGCCAGCAGGTATACGAGGTGATCCTGCGATGGCTTGAGACTACGAGCGCGCCGGAATCGCGGCAAGACTTGAAGATTTCGATCTTGTGCGGGAAAGGGAACAACGGCGGCGATGGGTTGGTCGTGGCGCGTCATTTGAAAGTTATAGGAATCGAGCCGAAAGTTTATTTTCTTGGTGATCCCGCAAAATTGATGGGCGATGCGAGCGAAAATTTCCAGCGCTGGCGTAGAACCGGCGGGGCAGTGAACGTAGTGGACAGCGAAAATGAGTGGCAGCGAGTTTACGGCGCGATCGGGAACTCCGACGTGATTGTCGATGCTTTGCTGGGGACCGGATTGCGTGGCGCGGTTACAGGGACAACGGGCAAAGTCATTACGACCGTGAATGAACTTTCGCAGAACGCTACGGCGGCGCGGCCCAGCCTGATTATTGCGGTTGATATGCCCTCGGGGCTGCCTTCCGATGGGGAAGCCGCGGAAGGGCCGGTTTTGCGTGCGCACCAGACAGTGACGTTCACGGCGCCAAAGATTGGGCAATTGGTCAGCGCTGATGCCCCGTGCACTGGCACATTGGAGGTCCGGCAAATCGGTTCGCCAGCGGAGTTGGTGGAAGAGCTTGGACAAGGCAAGCTGCGATGGTCTTCAGCCGAGGAATTCGCGGGGTTGCCATTGGTACGACCGGCGGATTCGAACAAAGGAACGTTTGGTCATGTGCTGTTGGTGGCTGGGGCGTTGGGGAAGAGCGGAGCGGCGGTGCTTGCTGGACGTATGGCGGTGCGAGCGGGCGCGGGACTCGTGACGATTGCCACACCCGCGGTGGTTCTGCCGGTTGTGGCTGCGGCGCAACCGGAATACATGACCGTACCGCTGCAAGCGACGCGCGCCGGAACTATCGCGTTTAAAAATGCGCGAAGTACTCAGTGGAAGCAAGTTGAGAAAGGGAAGAGTGTCCTGGCGATTGGCCCAGGGCTGGGAACTGAAGCCCAAACAAAGCAATGCATTCGAACGATGGTGCGCACCACGCAGCTCCCGGTGATTCTAGACGCGGATGGTTTGAATGCCTTTGACGGGCGCGCGAAGGAGATGCGGCAGCGGAAGAGCAAATTTTTAGCGATTACGCCTCATCCCGGCGAGATGGCGCGGCTCTTGGGTAAATCGATACGCGACGTTCAGCGTGACCGGTTGAAAGCCGCCCAGGAAGCGGCCAGGCGATGGAACGCTCACGTTATTTTGAAAGGCTTTCATACAGTGATTGCGGCGCCCGATGGAGCTGTTTTTGTAAATACCACCGGGAATGCCGGACTGGCAAAAGGCGGCACCGGGGACGTGCTTACAGGGCTATTGGCGGCGCTTACGGCGCAATTCAAAACCGGGGACTGGCTAAGGGTGCTGGCGCTGGGCGTGTATCTGCACGGGCTGGCTGCGGACGTTGGCGTCACCAGAATGGATGCGTCAGGATTGATTGCCGATGATGTGATTTTCTTGATTCCTGAGGCGCGCATGAAACTTCTGCAGGAGCTGCAAAAGATTGGCTGAAGAAGTGATTACGCACTCCGCGGAGGAGACGACAAATTGGGGGCGGCAATTTGCCGCGCGATTGAAGGCTCCGATTGTGGTGTTGCTTTGCGGTGAACTCGGCAGCGGGAAAACGACGCTAACGAAGGGCCTCGTTTCCGGACTGGGCGCGGCGACTGAAGAGGAGGTCACCAGTCCGACATTTACTCTGGTGCACGTCTACGGGGGTTCCCAGCGGTCCGCCAGCAGGGTGCACCACGTGGATCTTTATCGCATTGAGAGTTTTCATGACTTCGAAACGCTAGGAATGGAAGATGTCTTCGAGCGGCCTGGAGTGTTGATTGTGGAATGGGCGGAGCGGTTCCCGCTGACGTCGCCGTGGCCCCAAATAAGGGTGCGATTAGAGCATCTAGACGGAGATAGCCGGCGGCTGACGGTAATTCCCGAGGCTGACGCCTATTTGTAGCTAACTCTCTGGTTACGCGTAAATCCCACATTCTTGCGGTGCCAAGCCGTCGGGCTAGACTGGGAGCAGTCCCTTCTGGTGGAGTGCATGGCAAACCTGTCACTGATGCCTATGGCGACGGAAGCGGCGCGAACGGAACTCAAAAGATACAACGTCACCATACCGATGGGGTCGTTATCCATTGGAGTGGATAACATTCATCATGACGTTTTCATGAGTCCGAAATTCGCGCAGGCGGCGCGCGATTATTTGTTTGAGTTGATTCGCCAGAACACCAAGGCTTCGTATTTTCCGGGTATCGAACTGCGAGCCACTCGCGGTCCGGATAGCTCAGCCTACCGCAAATTCCTCGTAGAACTGCTGCAAAGCGCGCTGACCCAGGCCAAATATCACAAAAATATCGAGATGGACCTGCTGTTCCGGTTGACCCTGCTGAAATTCCTGATGGGGGAACTAGGCACTCAATTCGCAAACGTGATTTTGGAAGTGAAGGCCTGGATCCGGCAGCGGGGCGAACATTATGAGCGCAGCCAACAGGCCCACGCTATCAAAGCGCGGCTGTCGGAATTGCAATCAGCGCGACGGGCTGTGATTCGAGCGGTTGGGCAACAGGTGGCGCAAATCCACATTGATGTCGAAGAGAATGTTATCTCGAAGGCGCGGCGTGCGCTGTTTGGGGATGATTTCGCGCCGCTGTATGACATGTTGAAAAACCGGCTGATTTTTCTGGACGGTGGGAAAGACGATACTTATTTTCTGGATCACTACGTTCTTTTAGGGAACTACACCCGGGATCCCGACCGCTTCGAGAGTATCGATGCGCTGTTCCTGGAACTCCTGCGCAATGCCGGGCTGGCCATTGAACAGAAGCCCGCGCACGCGGAAGCGAAGAAGGAACTCGAACAACTGTTGGAGCAAGAGCAAACGACGCAGAATGATCTCAGCAGCCTCGAGCTGCAAGCTGGAGCGCTGCGGAAAAAACTGGAGCGTGGCGATGGCTTCATGACCAAGTTGCTGGGTTCCGCCGGTCCCTCAGACTTGCGAGCATCTCTAACCGACGTTGAGTCGCGACTAAAACATCAGGAAGGGAAGCTGGAGCAAATGGCTCCCAAAATAGACGCGGCCAAACAGCAGGTTGATTTTTGGCATAAGGAATTTCAGGGCGACCTGGGCGATTATCTGAATAATCCGGAAAACGCCAAGTTGTTGTTTGATGCATCTGCTGCACGGGATGGGGATGCCGCCGAACGAGCTCGCTTGCTCTCCAAGCTGGTTAGCCGGCTGGAAGAGCAGGATATTCTTTATCAGATATTGGCGGGGTACGAGATTCGTTCGCTGGCCGCGGATTACAGTCCCCCGGTGCACTTGCAGCAACTGCGCAAAGCAGTGGTCTCTAAGGAAGAATTGAAGCGCGTGGAGCAAGTGTTGAAACATGTTCCGGCGCGGAAGCTTTCGCTGAAGCCGATTGAGGACCTGTCGAGGAAAATACATCGCTACTCCCGGGAAGAAGTCCATGCGTTGGTACTGAAGTTTGCAGGCGATTTTATGCGCTTGCGGCGCGATCTGCGCAATGCGGAACATTTAACCACCTGCATGGAGCGTATTCACGCGGTAACCACCGAGCAAATACGGGAATTATCCCGTTTGAATAACAAGCTGTACGAATGCGTGCTGCAGGAGGAAGAGAAACCCAAGGCTGATCATGTGGTTTCGCACGTGATCATTAAAGCGGATGTGCGCGGCTCCACGAAGATGACGCAGGATTTGTTGGCGCGGGGCCTAAGCCCGGCTTCGCACTTCAGCTTGAATCTGCACGAGCCGGTGAAAAAATTGTTGGACCGTTATGCGGCGAAAAAAGTGTTCATTGAAGGCGATGCCATTGTGCTGGCAATATTTGAAACGGAAGCTACGCTGACGTACGCGCGCGCGGTGGCCAAGGCGTGCATTCTGTCGCGGCAGATTCTATCGGTCTGCGGCACGTACAACGAGCGCGCGGCTGTCAATGACTTGCCCGCCATCGAGCTCGGCGTGGGAGTGGCATTTCAGGGTTCGGCGCCGACTTATTGGACGGATGGGGATTCTAAAATAATGATTTCGAAGGCGCTGAATCTGTCCGACCGGTTGTCGGGATGCGCAAAATTGGCGAAGCGTCTGCTTACCAATCAGCCTTCCGATTTTTCGTTATTTCAATTTTTAACCGCGGTGGAAGGCGCGTCTTCTGAAGAGCTGGATGAATTTCTGGTGCGCTACAACATGAATGGCATCGAGTTGAACGACGAAGGCTTTCAGAAACTGAGCGAAGAAATATCCCTGGATTCAATCGAGACCAAGCTGGAAATGCCGTGGGGGAAAGAGAATGTGACGTTGTTTTTTGGCGAAGTGCCGATGGGGGAATCGGTGGAGTTGCTGGTGCTGCGCAAGGGATTCGCGCGGCAACTATTGGCGGATGGAAAAGTGGGTGGAGTGTCGTCGCATGCTTATTATGAGGTGTGTACCTGCGCGGACCTGTATGAACTCGTTGCGGCTCTGCTGCGCAGCCAGCAGGTCGCGGCAGTTGCAGAGATGCGCAATTAAATAGACAACAATCTTCTGAAGCAAGTACCTTTCTTAGTTCGTTTTTAACTTGATCGGCGAATACAGCAAAAGAGTTTAGAAAGCTATGACCGGCATGGCAGAATGTGCCCCATGGTTTTGACCGATATTTACCGGTTACTAATCGGAGTCGCGCCGCAAAGCGTTGCGCATGACGTACGTCATTGGATCGCGCAACTGGGTGGCGTGGGACTAATACCACTTGGACTGCTGGACGCCTCCCTCGTGCCCATCCCAGGCAGTATGGACGTGCTGACCATCGTACTGGCGGCGCGGGATTCGAAATTGTGGTTTTACTATGCAGGTATGGCTACACTGGGCTCGGTGATCGGGGCGCTGCTGACCTTTCGGCTGGCGCGCAAAGGTGGCAAAGAGACATTAAAAAGAAAAGTTTCGGCGGCGCGAGCGGAAAGAATTATCGAAATCTTCTCGCGGTGGGGATTCTGGTCCATTGCGATAGCGGCGTTGCTGCCCCCGCCAGTACCTATGGTGCCTTTCGTGATCGCCGCGGGAGCGACACAGTATTCCACGCAGAAATTTCTTGTAGCGCTGACGCTAGGGCGGGTGATTCGCTATAGCTTGCTGGCGTTGCTGGCCGCGCACTATGGCCGGCAAATCATAAAGTTCATAGCACATCCTGCGCATCCATCTCTGTATGTGGCTTTTGGAGTGGCGGTGATTGCCGGGGTGATTACGTTTGTAGTGCTGTCAGCGAGAAAAAAGAAACGGGTACCCGCCTAGCGTTGCGCACCGTTGCTCACAGATCCAAAAATTCCGAAGATAAATTCAGTGCTCACCACGCTGGCTGCGAACCTGCGCCGTCCCGCGCGAAAAATGTTGTTCCTATCTTACGAATCAACGCCAGGAATGAGCCGGTGAATTCGCTCGTCAATTCTGCACTAAATCAGTGAGTCGATCGGACACCCAATCGTGGTGGTCTATAATCCATGCGGAGGCGAAAATGGTCCGGTGACTGTCGCGGCCTTCAAAGCCGCCGATTCGGCCCTTCGCGGATCGAATGGTGGGTTCGACTCCCACACGCCTCCGCCAATAAATAGCCAATGTTTATGCGGGTTACCTATAGATAGACATCTCATGCTACACCATGCTACACTTTGAGAGTCAATTAGGAGGCTCAATGCCCAGCCTTTACACCCGTGAGAAGGTCCCCGTAGCCCTTAAAGATGGTCAGAGTAAGCTCCTGTGGCGCTACCAACGCGTCAAGGAAGGCCGTGGGGTCAAGACATCCAGTCTGACCGGCCCGTTCTACTCCCGAACGAAGGTTAACGGCAGAGCGGCCTGGAGAAAGCTACAGCACCAGACGTTCACCTCCGCTAAGACAGAGGCTCGAGATTGCGTCGAGAGCAGCGAGCGCGTTGACGGAGTCAAAGCCATCTCTGGCAATCGCACGACGCTCGAATCAGCCGTCGAAACGTACCTCGATCAGAAGTCCGGTAAGGCGCGCAAAACCGTTTTGCAGTATCGGCGGACCTTAAATGAATTTGTTGACGCCTTGAAAGATCACGTTCATTTCATGGACGAGATCACACCAGATGTACTGCGGCAGTACAAAAGGTTTATGGAGCAGGAGGGGTACGCAGGAAAGACCATCGACACCAGATTAAATATCATATCGTTCCTATTGAAGAAGAACGGTATCAGCGCCAGAATCCCGCGCGATGAAATGCCCACCGTCGAGACGGAGACGGCGATTCCGTATTCCGAAGCAGATTTGAAGAAGCTGTTCGCAGAGATGGATGAGGAAGAGACGCTGTTATTCAAATTCTTTCTGGCCACTGGCGCTAGGGATCGGGAAGTGACGTTCGCATCGTGGGCAGATATCAACTTCGAGAACAAGACCTACACGATCCGAGGAAAAGCCGACGTAGGCTTCTACGTCAAGAATCAAGAGAGCCGCACGATTCCACTTCCAGATTCGTTGGTGGCGCTGCTAAAGAAAGCGCATCAACACAAGAAACACGATAGATGGGTATTCGTAAATAAGGACGGCAGACCGAGGGATCACAGTCTCAGACGGTTGAAACAGATCGCACTGAAGGTGGGATTAAACTGCGGACATTGCAAGACAACGATAAATGTTGGTCGGTACAAGCCAGACATACGGGAAGTGTCGTGCAAGAACCATCCGACTTGTGAGCACATCAAACTCCATCGGCTGCGCAAAACGTGTGCGTCGAGATGGCATGATGCTGGGATTCCGATGCGGACCCTTCAGCATCTCCTCGGCCATAAAAAACTCGAAACCACGATGCTGTACTTAGGCATTGAAGATTCTGAGGCGTTGCGGGACAAGATCAATGAGGCGGCAGGGGATTAAGCGGCGACGCTGATCTTTCGCTCTCCGAGTTGCTTAGTTCGCTCTTTCTGTGCCCAGGCAATCAGATCGGCGACAAAGATAACGCGGCGCTTCCCAAGCATCACGAACGGCAGCTCACCGGCGCGCAAGGTCTCTTCAATGAAAAACGTGGTCGTTCCCAGTAGCCGCGCCGCGCCATCAGCGCGCACCGATATAGGTGTGGGTGTCACAGCAAGATCGTCTTGATTGGGCTCAACAGCAGACTTCTTGAATATGTTTATATTGGGCATTTGTCATCCGTTCGCACATTTGGTGTGCGCCATTGGTTTTCGGATGTGCAGCTAAGCCGCTTCTCGCTCTAGGATGCGAGCCCCTCTGCGCCTTATTCTCCACGATCATCCGATGACGCCTGACGGCGCTGATCATTTGGAAAACGGGATGAACTTTTCGGCCCCTGTGCCATCTGTTACGCTGACAGGATTACTTGGCCGACTGCGAATAAATTACGCGCTACGGTCTTGCTGGCGAGGTCGGTTTACCTCAACATCAAATGAATGTTGTCTGCGCCGATGTCCTTCAAATCTTTCCCGTCGATCAGGTCCGAATTGAAACACTCGTAGCACTGTCCCAGCAAGTGACCATGCTGGCCGTCGCATTCCGCGACACTGCACACCTCGATACGGGGAATAACGTCGTAACGTTGGTCCTCGTGGTGTGCCGGCCCAGTAGTGGCTGACTTCATCCGGCAAATTGCCGGGTCTTACGGCAAGCGCTTCGCCGATGCGAAGGCCCGTGGAGGCAAGAAAGATCAGGAGCAGTGCTGTTTCATCTTCACCGACTATTGCAGCTTCCAGCTGTTCTCGCGTAATGCTGGGAGTTTTTTGGTCCCGTTTGCGGACTTCCGGCAGGTCAATGAAATCGGCATCGTACTGGGTTGCGAAGACACGGTTGCCTTGATCATCGCGAACAGATCGAATGATGCTCCTGAGAAGTGTAACCACCAACGTGACTGTCTTGTCCGCTAACTTATTCGTGCGCAGCTCCTTGATGAACGTTTTCATTTCCAACGGAGTGAAGGCGAATATCTTGCGGGCCCGAAGTCGTGGATTGATCCACTTACGCCACAGTCCCTTGTAGGCTTTCTGGGTGGATGCGCTAAAGGGCTGACGCGAGCGTGATATGCCTTCCTCCATGAACTGAATCCAAGCTTGCAAGAAAGTGTAGTCCTTCGGTTGCTTGCCTGGTTTCGCTGTCAGGTACTTTTGAGACGCTTCAGCAACTGTAATCACTTTGTCCTCTTGAGGTACTCTCTGATGGCTCGTCGAATGAGATCGGAAACCTGCAGCCCTTCCTCTTTGGCGAGAGCTGCAAGCTTCTTCATCTCGTTGGGTGGAATGCGAATGGAAGTCTGTTGTAACCTCATGGGATACACTGTATCACACTTCCTACTCGGAGTCAACGGCCTTCCCTTCCGCCGCGTCTCGATCCTCCGCCATCTTGTTGTCGTCCTCTTCCCCGTTGATCTCTGCCGTCATCCGCAGCTCGCAATGAGCGCAGTACTGCACTTCGTCTTCGTCCAGCTCGCACTCGCACATCCAGCATTTGTTTTCCACTAGTCTCTCCTCGCGTTTGGGTCAGTCGACAACTCAGCCAGCGTCTCTCTGATCGAATACAAAGCGTCGTGCTCGGCATCGTGTGCCGGGGAAGACCTAGGCATGTTCGGAAAAACGGACAACGGCAGGTCCATACCCCATCAATTCACTCTATGATATAAGTTCGGACCGGAGGGTTTTATGGACGACCAGCCTAAGCCAATGCTGAACGCGCCCGTTGAAACTGGAATAGCCGCCGGCGAAGAGTTCGAGAAGAACGTGATAGGTCGCCTGGATGGAGCGCACGACGCACACACAGAAGTGAACCGTATGTTCGCTGAACTTCCCGAGCAGGAGAGAGAGCGCATTGAACGCTTCAGGGAAAAATCCCTTGCTCACTTTGAGGAGTTAACAGGACTCAGCTTTGACCGGAACACTGGAAAATGCGTGACTCCAGGGAAGGTCAAGATGGAAGGCGAGTTCAAAGAGAAATGGACAGCGGTATGCGAGCAGTTGGGCGCAGAGAAGGACCCCCAAAAAGGTGAGCGATTATGGCGGGAGGCAGGCAAGGTCCTACGCGAAGCTGTCCAGCCGGACGAGACAGGCGAGATAGAGAAAGACCGGACGGATAGTTGAGAAGGGTAAGTTCGGAAAGCCGACAAGGAAGAACATACATGGTCGACAACCTGCTTTTCCCCTCTTGCGGCCGAGAGATGAATGTGTGTGTCGAAAGAACGCCGTCCAGCAACAGAGAGCGGCTAACCTGTTCGAACCCGGAGCGTCCGAAGAATTCAGGCGAACCAGAGCCTGAACAAGACCGGAACAGACATAACTTCCTACACTTGAACTCTCAAACGTGCGAACGCGGATGCGGAGCCTAAGATGGACATGGGTGCAGCACTAGCGATGGGAGTCACTGGACTCGCGATGGGGATTTTGGCTCTATTTAAAACTAAGGCGCGCAAAAAGCTCGATGCTGACACCGCAGAACTTGAGCGAAAGATTGCTGCGCTGGATGCGAAGGCCGCGAAAGAGAAACCGATAGCAGAACAGGACGGACCGCAAGGCGATAGTCAGGAAGGACGAAACATGCCGCTACCGCCGGATGTAGAAGAGGCAAAGGCTAGGATGGAAAAGGCTGATGCGCCGTTGCGTGCGGATATTGAGAGCAACGCTCCCGTTGATAGGGAAAAGCGGATTGAACTCATTGACGAATTACAGATGGCGGCAGATGACTACGTCGAGAAGATAAGCAGCATCCGGGGTTGGAACTACAGTGTGAGAGAAAGACGGACCTAAAGTGGAACTTGTTGGTTGGACGGTCGGTATTGTTCTATTCGGAGTTGCCGCTTTATTCCCCCAACAGCTAATTTCCTTTCTGGGCATGGGCCGGGGCCGTCCGAAGTTGGGCGGCTCCTTTACATTTCTGCGGGGGGAGACGGCCGGCCTCCCGCGTGTGGGGTAATGCTACGGCAAATATCCGGGAGTTACGACAGTTCGCTGCCAAATTGTTCCCGAGTACATCGTTGTTAGTCTCGGAGGCATTGGCAGCCGTCAGGGGGCCTGCCAGTCCAGGGCGACGATTTCCTGGCTTCCAGTATCTTTGAGCAATAACGGCGAATCATCTGGCGCAAGGCCCAGCCACATGCCCCAGTAACCCGTCAATTGGAACCCCTTCACATTGACCACCTGCTCCACCTTCCGGTCACGGATTCCTACCCGAAACACTCCGACATCCGGCTCTTGCTGCAGGAAATAGACATACTTCCCGTCCTGAGACCAACCGGGATACGCCGCCGCCATGTTACTCAGCACCGCCCAATTTTCGGTTTTGAAGTCGAACAACCTCAAGCCCAGCGAATCGGTCGGCATCGCTACCATGTACCGCCCATCCGGCGACCAACGGGGAGAATACAGTTTGTTGGAACCGGGGAGCGTAGAGACTTGGCGCGTCTTCAGATCAAAGATGTGAATGCCGTTCATCGCCGTGCTGATCACTCCTCCAAAGGCTACAGAATTGCCGTCCGGTGCCCAAGTCGGATCGGTCTGAGCTTCAGGGCCGCCGGGCATCATCGCCTGAGGAGTGCCACCATCGGCCGAAACAAGATAAATGCGCGTCGGTTTGCCGCTCTGATAGTCAAAGAAGACAAGCTGTTTCCCATCCGGCGACCAGCGAGGCAGCATGGCATAAAGCGGCGGAAAGCTGAGCTGGAGCCGGTCACTCCCGTCTGGTTTGCTTCGCCAGAGTGTCCCCTCGGGATACGAAACGTAGGCTACCCAGTGGCCGTCCTTCGAGAAGGCCATGTCCTGAGCTGAGATTCCTGAAAGAAAAGGCTCGAAGGCCTTGGAATTGGCGTCGTAGCGCTCGAGTTCTCCGCGCACCAGGCCTGCTACCGCGAAGAGCTTTCTGCCATCTTTGCTAGGAATTGGAAATCCGTAGCTGATTGCTCCTGAAGTTAACTGCATCGGCTCGTGGGTGACCTTGCGCAGGAGACTTTCCTTCTCGCGCAAAGCCCAGAGTTGACCACCGGAGTCGAAAACGAAATACTTCCCTTCGGGCGTCCACTGGCCGCAGCATTGGCCACTGAAACCAGAAATATCACTCTTGCGATTCGATTGACGCCAGCCAGCGAGCAGCGGGTGGAGGTTCGTGCCATCGGCCAAAACCTGCCAGAGTGTGTCTCAGCGATTGCGGCCAACAAAGTTTCGAGGCTAGGAAACTTCCCCTCAGCCTTCAACCTCTCCACTTCCGCTGCAAATTCAGTTGGCCCCATCGTTGGCTCACTCATCCGTCCCTCCTCAAAATTCCAACAGGCTTTCTCAACTCGCTCAACAGTAACTCCTCAATGACTTTACGCTGCAACGTGAACGTTTGAATCGCTGCAGAGATTTCTTTCCCCATTGAGCGCATCAGTTGATGACCACGTTCGGCGTTTCCGCCTCTTCCGCCTTCTGGTCCTCCCATAACAAATCACGACCCAGAACTTGCACCAAAAAATTCATAGCTGTGTTAAACCCCGGCATGACCTCGGAATCGCCAATCAGTAAAAATAGGGCATGGCAGAGACTCCCGAGTTTCATGCGGGGAAGGCTTTCCGGCGCACAATCTAGCAGGCGGGCAATACGGCCCTCTAAGAGCGTGCGGATCTTTTCCGCTGCGAGTTTTTTATCCACGGCTTACACCAGTCCGTCGTCCTGTAAACCGAGCAGGATTGTCCACACATACCTCGGCTCGACCACGACAGCATCGCCGAACGTCATGTGGTCTCGCGGGAGCTTTTCTTGAATCCACATCTTGGCGGGAGCGCTGCAGGGGATTAAGAGGAACAGACTTCCGTGGTTCTCACAGATGAAATCGGTCGTAGGTGAAGTGCCGGATGTTTGAAACAGGTCGGTCATGTTTTCCTTTCCCTTTCGGGCGTATCGCCGGGAGGCGAACCACCGTATGGCCTCACGGCCCTCGGTTGGTGGCAGCGAAGTGTGCTGCCGTCTTAATACACAGCCATTTTACCATGAAATTAAACGGCGGACTAAGAACGCATGTTCGACAGGTTCAAGAGGTTCAACTTTCGATGGACTGTTCTAGTGAGCGCTTTTATTAACCTGCCTCAGTCTAATGATGTCGTCGGTTTTTCTGTGGTTCGGATAGGGTCCAATTTTCGTGCCCCCCAGAAGGGTGCCAGCGTAGCCCGCCGCGTATGCCCCTCGATGCCGTGGAGAAGTTGTCTGACCCAAAGGCCCGCGCCCTCGACAAAAATGTCACAGGGTGGGGGATGCCGGAGGGACCATCCACCCACCCGGCTTTCCCTTTCACTCGTACACAATCTTCTGATACGACAGCGAAACCAACGGCTTGGTCGCTTCCAACTTCTTCGCCTTGCGTAGGCCCTTGTTCTTATTCATCTTCTTAGGTGTCATCTTCTTAGTTGCCATTTTTCCTCCTAGAAAATAACTTCTTACATTCGGTAACGCTGTATTTCAGAAGGGGCTACCTGCTGTCGTGCCGCCGCCCGCCTTACGCATCAGAGGCTTAGTCGCTTCCAACTTCTTCGCCTTGTGAAGCACCTTGTTCTCGCTCGCCTTCTTGGGTGTCGTTTTCTTGTTAGCCATTTTTCCTCCTAGAAAAACCTCTTTACGTGCGTTGCCGCTGTATTTTCGGTGCTGCATTTTACGCGCCAACTTTGTCGAACCATCCGGCTCGCGTCAAGCCAATCTTTTCAATTACATCGGGACTCGGCTCGGCGTTTGGGTGGACTAGCGCTGTTGGATTATTCAACGTTCGTTGAAAAGTTCAATAACATGGACGGGGACACTCACCACGCCCAATCTGCGAAGGGTACCGGGGGCTGTCTCCACCCCACCCGGCTTTCCTTCCGCTGCCCCGCCTGACCTAGGGTGTACACTGATAACAAATGACTGGTATTACAAAATTCTGGAATGGCTTTTGGAAGGGCTATCGTGCCGATGGTTCACCCAATGCCGAAGAGCCGCGCAAAGGGTGGTTTGAGAGCATCGTTGCGTTGATTGGTATTGTTGCGGCACGGTCATCCTTTTTGGCTTACAGAGCGGGCGGCTGGCGTTATTTGCTTTTGTGCATAGGGGTAGCAGTAGGTGCCGTGGCAGCGTTGTGGTGTCTGCGGATGCTCTGGTTTGTGCTATTCAGACCTTTGTTCATGTTCTTCGTTGATGAGGGCGTTGTGGGTTGTTGGCGTTGGTTACGCGATAAAGTTTTCCTTACAACGGCTGCGGGGAGACAAACGAGTTGCCGTGGCCTGTGGACATGGGGTTCTTCGTGCGGATGATCCTTCTGAGATGTAGGTGGTGATGGCCGTAGGCGAGCAAAGGCAAGGCAGGTACCGCAAGAGCCACGACGAGCTATGGAAAAGTCCGAACTACTCCGCGCCCTTCAAACCGAAATCCAGAAACACAACCTTTCGACATTCATGGACGAGAAGGACAAAATCGTCATCACTGGCTGCACGATCTGCCGGAAGAACTTCGGAACCGTGGAACAATTCAAGCGGCATATCAACCGACGACGTACTGCCGCCGCTGTTGGATAAACTTTCGACCGAGGTTAGGACCCCTAGCTGACGAAGGTTTTATTCAACGACTTCGCCCTTCACCGTCGATTCGATTGCCCGAATCAATTGCTCGTCAGCATCTGACTTGCCGACGTAGCCATTCGCTCCAGCTTTCCGCGCTTCCTCGATGTATTGCTTATCCTTGTGGGATGAGAGAATCACGATGGCGGAATTTGGAACATGAACGCGAATGCGCCGGGCAGCCTCGAAGCCGGACATCTTAGGCATCGAAACGTTAATGACGATTACATCCGGCCTCAGAGACTCAGCCAGAGTTACAGCATGTTGACCGTCTCGGGCTTCGCCCACGACCTCGAAGGCGTGATGAGCTTTCAAGATGCTCTTAACCATTTCCAGAATCGTTGGGTGGTCGTCCGCGACAAGAATGCGAATAGTTGGTCTCGCGTGATTTTGCAAGACGGCAACCTCACCCGCTGGGACTGGAATATTGAAAACCCTCTCGTCCGGCGTAGGCGGACTGCTGTGGTCATCTTGTCCGATTGCGTTGGACGCGCGAGTCATGTCCATGAGGTCGCCAAAGGAATCATCGCTATATACCCTATTCGGGTACTGTCGCTTCCGGTTTTGCCTCGATTGTCACTTCGACAGTGGCCCCTAGTTTTAAACGTACGTCCTCCCCCGCCAAATTTTGCATTTTGTTATCGACTCTAATTTCTCGATACAGCGCTTCCGCGCCTTGAACGGCAATTTGCGCCTTTTCAGGTTGGGTTCCTAGGGCAGGAATTATCTTGTCCACGGTGCCCGGAAGAGTTACAACCACGTTCTCTGCCGCGCCGCTCTCGTCTTTCAGCTTAGGGTCCATCGGCCAGGAGCGAGGCTGCTTCGCCCTTGGCGAAAAAACATGCG
>Ga0185299_10001595_pt1 | contig 41581 bp, 32 predicted proteins | sample PaiPotPPA55metaG_FD_128002 | JGI IMG/M metagenome (GOLD analysis project Ga0185299, IMG submission 128002) | Iron sulfur acid spring bacterial and archeal communities from Banff, Canada, to study Microbial Dark Matter (Phase II) - Paint Pots PPA... ...
GGAACACCCACCACCGCAGGCACCTCCAGCGTCACGGTCACCGCCAAGGACACCACCGGCGCCACCGGCTCCGCGACCTTCACCTGGACGATCAACTCCACGAGTACCTGCAGCTCTTCGGGGAACATCGTGAAGAACCCGTCCTTCGCCAGCGGTTCCACGAGCTGGACGGCGACCTCGGGCGTCATCGGCCAGTGGGGCAGCTCGGGTGAGCCTCCGTTCAGCGGCAGCTACGACGCCTGGCTCGACGGCTATGGCTCGCCGCACACCGACACGCTCTCCCAGTCGGTGACGCTGCCGAGCGGCTGCTCCGGCACGCTCGAAGTCTGGCTGCACATCGACAGCACCCAGACAAGCGGCACCAACGGCTCGTTCACGGTCAGCGTGGCGGGCACGGTCATCGGCACCTTCACCAACCTCAACGCGGCCTCCGGCTATGTCGAGCACAGCTTCGCGGTCCCCTCGTCCGACTCGGGCAAGGCGATCACGGTCCTGTTCACCGGCAAGGAGACCAACTCCAACAACACCAGTTACGTCGTCGGCCAGGTTCTGCTGAACCTCAGCTGACGCCGCTAGCCGGCTGACAGCGCGGCCCCGTATTCAGAGAGCCCGGTCCGGGTTCTTCGGATACGGGGCCGTGCCGCCTGGTCCCGCCCCGCGAGCGTCCGGGCGGGTACGCTCCGAAACATGCAGCCGACAATAAAGGGCACCACCCTGCCGGTCCTCGAGATCATCCTCGACCAGGGTGAATCGGTCATCTCCACGCACGGCGAACTGTCCTGGATGTCGCCGAACATCGTGCTGTCGCAGACCACTGGCGGCGGGGGCGGCGGCGGTCTGCTGGCCGGACTCAAGCGCGCGATCGGCGGAGGCAGCTTCTTCCAGACGCAGTACCAGTGCCAGGGTCCCGGCACCGGCATGATCGCCTTCGCCACGAAGGCGCCCGGCCAGATCATGCCGGTCTCGATCAATCCGGGCGCCGGGATGCTGGTGCACCGGCACGGCTTCCTGTGCGGCACGCCGGGCGTCACGGCCACGGCGGCACCGGTGGCCGGACTCGGCGCGGGGCTGTGGGGCGGCGAGGGCTTCATACTGCAGCGACTGGAAGGCCGGGGCGAAGCGTGGATCGAGCTGTCCGGCGAGGTGACGATGTATCAGCTCGCCCCCGGACAGAGCATGTTGGTGCACCCCGGGCACGTGGGGCTGTTCCAGGAGAGAGTCGGCTTCCAGATCACCCGCTTCAAGGGCGTGCGCAACATACTGTTCGGGGACAACGGCTTCCACCTGGTGGCGCTGACCGGTCCGGGCCAGATCTGGCTCCAGTCGATGCCGCTGCCGCTGCTGGCGCACGCGATCTACCCGTACCTGCCGCAGCCGCGGGCTGAGCAGGGCTCCCAGCAGCGTTTCTTCTGATTGTCAGTCGCGTTCGGCCTTCGGCGCCCACTCCGGCTCGATCTCCGGCGCCGTCTCCGGCTCTGCGCGGAAGGCCCGCCGGTAGGCCGTCGGCGAGACTCCGGATGCAAGCCGCAACTGCTGTCTGAGGTTCGCGCCTGTGCCAAGGCCGGCGCGGTCCGCCACCTGGTCGACCGTCAGATCCGAGCCCTCGAGCAGCTGACGGGCGTAATCCAGCCGCTGCGCCGCGAGCCAGGCTCCAGGGCTCACGCCGGTCTCGGCGCGGAAGCGGCGGGTGAACGTGCGCACGCTCATGTTGGCGTATTCCGCCAGCTCGGCGAGTGCCAGTGGCCGGCCGAGATGCTCGACCGCCCAGGCGCGGGCGGCCGCGGTGCCGCCATCGTCCGCGGCGGGCACGAGACGCTGGACGTACTGGGCCTGCCCGCCCTCGCGACGCGGCGGCACGACGCACAGCCGCGCGGCGAAATTCGCCACCGCGCTGCCGTGGTCACGTCGGATCACGTGTAGGCACAGGTCGATTCCCGCGGCGACGCCGGCTGAGGTGAGCACGTCGCCGTCGTCGATGTAAAGCACGTCGGGGTCGACGCTTACGGACGGAAAGAGCTGCTGAAGTTTCGCGGCCTCGGACCAGTGCGTGGCCGCCGGTCGACCGTCGAGCAGGCCGGCAGCGGCGAGCACGAAGGCCCCCGTGCAGATCGCGATGAGCCGCGTCCCCGGCCGAATCTCCTTGAGCGCGCGGCGCACCGGGTCGGCCAACCCGCCCGAGTCGAGGATCGCGCCGAGCACGTGCGAGGGCGGAATGACCACGGAGTCCGCAGTGGCCAGCACGGACGCGTCGTGCTCCACATTGATGGTGAAGTCCGCGTCGGTGCGCACCGGTCGGCCGTCCACGCTGCAGGTCAGCACTTCGTAGAGCGGCCGGTAGTCGGCCCTGACGTCCCTGGCGCCGCCGAAGATGCGTGCCGGGATGGCGAGCTCGAAGGGGACGACGCCGGGCAGCGCGAGCACGACGACGCGGTGCGGGCGGCGGGTGTGGCGAGTGGTTCGGCCGGCGGAGGGCATGGCCCGATTCTTGCATATGCTGTCTGCCGGGCCACTAGGCGCGAGGTTCGTCGGGCGGCAGAGTGGCAGTCATGACGAAGAACACTGCTGATGGCGCGAAGGACCCGACGAAGATGCGCGCGGTCGTGGCCGAGCACACGGGCGGGCCCGAAGTCCTCGAGCTACGCGAGGTGGACCGGCCGAAGCCCGGCATGACCGAAGTCCTGGTGCGGGTCCGGGCGGCCGGTATCAACCCGACGGACTGGAAGTCACGCGCGGGCACCGGCTTCCCCAAGCAGTTCCCCGCGATCTTCGGCTACGACGTCGCCGGCGTGGTCGAGGAGGTCGGGTTCGGGGTGACCTTGTACCGGCCCGGCGACGAGGTGTTCGGGATGCCGCTGTTCCCCAGGCCGGCGAACGCGTATGCCGAGTACGTCGCGGCCCCGGCCCGGCACTTCGTGCCCAAGCCGGCCTCGCTGAGCTTCGAGGAGGCGGCCGGGCTGCCGCTCGCCGCGTTGACCGCGTGGCAGGGCCTGGTGGACACCGGAAAGCTCGAGGCGGGCCAGCGGGTGCTGATCCATGCCGCGGCGGGCGGGGTCGGGCACCTCGCGGTGCAGATCGCGAAGAGCCGTGGCGCGTACGTCATCGGCACGGCCAGCGCGGCCAAGCACGACTTCGTCCGCGCGCTGGGTGCCGACGAGCTGATCGACTACCGGAACTCCGACTTCACCGAGGTGCTGCGGGACCGGCCGGTCGACGTGGTGTTCGACCCGATCGCGGGCGAGTACAGCAGCCGTTCGCTGCAGGTGCTCAAGGACGGCGGCGTGCTGGTGTCGATCCTGCCGGTGAACGAGGCGGCGACGAAGGAGGCCGAGCAGCGCGACATCGCCGCCGGCTTCACGCTGGTCGAGCCGGACCGCCTGGCGCTGACCGCGCTCGTCGACCTCATCGAGCGCGGCGAGCTGAAAGTCGAGATCGACTCGGTCTTCCCGCTCGAGCAGGCCGCGGACGCCCACCGGCGCGGCGAGACGAACCGGGCGAGCGGCAAGATCGTGCTGCGCGTCGACGGGGACTGATTCCTCGGGAGCCCGCGCAACCGCACCGGCCGCCCGGCACGTCGATTCGGATGTGACGGGCGACGGGGTGGACAGAAGCGACGGGCGCGGTGCACGCGCGGGGATCGCGCGGGCCAGGGACGCCCTGGCCAGGAAGGGCGGGCAGGGCCTGTCCGGCTCAGGACGGGTCGGCGGCCAGTGGATCCGCGACGCGGTCACCGCCGCGCCCGCGCCGTCGGTGCCGTGGGCGGGGCCGTGGAAGTGCACGCTCGCCGGGATCCTGGCCCACCGGCCGGGGTCGCCGCTGCTCACCATTCGACCTCTGACGCTGCTCGACCGCTTCGGCGCGCTGTACCTCGACACGGAGCAGGTCGGCTTCGACGGCGAGCTGCACGACTGGCCAAAGGTGGCCCGCATCCGCCTGCGCAACGCGTTCGAACTGCTCACGACCGATGCGCTGGAGCAGGAGGTCGACCGCATCCGGCCGCTGTTCCCGCCGATTCCCGGCCGCAAGCGTGCGCTGACCTTCGTCGCCGAGAATATGGCGACGGTTCTTCTCGCCGCCATAGACCAGGGTGACGACGCACTCGGCAACGCCGTCGTCGGCGAACTGCACTATCGGGGACTGCTGGGCGTCAAGCACATCGCCCGGCCGGGACTGTTCGCGGCGGCGTTGCTGTCACTGCGTCCGGACATCGGCACCTCGCTGCTCGAGGAAGCAGAGCGGCATGGAGTCCCGGTGGACCGCCCGGAGACGGCGGCTTTGGCGCTGCCCGCTGACCTGGAGCAGCGCGTCGCCGTACTGCGCAGGCGCACCGACGCCCTCGTCGCGCGCCTGAACGCGGAACAGGTGGAGGACGACCGACCGGCGGAAATTCCCTAACTCTTCAGCAGCCCGCTCAGGATGCTGATGAAGTTGGAGCCGCCGACCCATCCGTCTTTCTCGCCGTTGGTCGCCTGCGGGCAGCCGGTGGTGGACATCAGGACTTCCGTCACCTGCTGCCCGTCGGTGAAGATCCCGAGGACGGCGGCTCCGGTGTCGTTCGGGCAGTTGACCGGCTGCGTCGGCGGAGCGGTGAGCGCATTCAGGCCGTTTTGCAGGCTGCTGATCGCAAGTGCCTGGGTGATGGTCACCGCGGTGGGCGCGCTCGATGCGCTCGATGCGCTCGTGCTGCCGGCGTCGGCCGAGTCGGTCTGCGGCGAGTAGACGCACAGCAGCACCTTCGTCGCGGCCAGCGGTTCGAGCTCGGTGGCCAGCCCGCTGACGTTCGAGGTGAGGGACTGCGGCTGGGTGCTCGGACAGCTCGCCGAGTTCGCGGCGGCCGCCACGGCAGCCGCGCCGGCGGTGGAGACCGTTTCGGTCTGCGGAGTTATTCGCTGGGAAGTGCACCCGGTTGCCGCTACAGTGATCGCCGCTGTGACGGCGAGGGCGCCCGCGCCGAGTCGGAGCCGCGGTGACGCGGACGGCCGGGGAGCCCGTCGAAGAGCCATTGTTCTCCTCCTGTGCCATCAGAAGTGTTGCCGGTGCTGGTCGGTACTGCGGGAGCCTGACCCGGATACCCGGCGTCGCTGCCGAGCATGCGCCCGACGGCCCTGGAGCCCGGTGTGAAAAAAAGTTTGCACCCTAATATTTTGGAAGCTAACCTTCTCGTATGACCGAGGGAGATCACGTAGGGCACGTCCACGGACACCTCCACGAGCACGCCCACGGCGGCCCGTCGGAGCACGGCGCCCAGGAACCCTTCGATCTGCACGAACACCTGCGGGAGGCGCCCATCATGCGCCTGCTCGGGCTTGCCGGGCAATCCGTCGGCAACCGCTTCCGCCGCGCCTTCGCCGAGGAGGACGGCCTCAGCCCCGGGGCCGCCGCCGTACTGCTGACCCTCGCCTACGGGAAGGGTCGCTCGATCGAGGCCGGACGACCGGGCCGGGCCACCCACTCCCAGCTCGCCCAACGCTCCATGATCACCCCCGCCACGCTCACCGGCATCGTCTCCACCCTGGAGAAGGCCGGCTACGTGCGCCGCGATCGGGACCAGGACGACCGGCGGGTGGTGTGGCTGGTGCTCACCGCCGAGGGCGCGGTGCGGGCCCGGCAGATCGGGGCGCGCATCGGTGCCGCCAACAACGAGCTGCTCAAGCACCTCACCCCGGAACTCGAGGCCGCCATGCGCGGGTTCCTGCTCACCGTGATCGAGCACGACCTCGCCGTCATGGAACGCGTGCCCGACTGGTCCGACGCCGATCCGGCGGCAACGGCAGTCTCAGCAGATTCAGAAGAACAGCCCGACTTTGGGAGGCCGCAGCGCCGATGCTGATCAAACTCCTGCGCGAGTATCTGCGCCCCTACCGTAAACCGATCTCGTTGGTGGTGGGCCTGCAGTTCCTCGCCACCCTCGCGATGCTCTACCTGCCCACGCTCAACGCCGACATCATCGACAAAGGCGTGTTGAACGGGGACAGCGGATATATCTGGCGTACCGGCGGCACCATGCTGGCGATCACGCTCGGCCAGATCTGCTGTCAGATCTGCGCGGTCTACTTCGCCGCGCGCACCGCCATGGCCGTCGGCCGTGACCTGCGCTCCGCCCAGTTCCGACAGGTGCAGCGCTACTCGGCGCGCGAGGTCGGCAAGATCGGCACGCCCTCGCTGATCACCCGCAGCACCAACGACGTGCAGCAGGTCCAGATGCTGGTGCTGATGTTCTTCGTGATGACGGTGTCCGCGCCGATCATGATGGTCGGCAGCATCATCATGGCGCTCAACCAGAACGTCACCCTCTCCGGCCTGCTGGTCGTCATCGTCCCGGTGCTGGCCGGCGTCCTCGGGCTGATCATCCGCCGGATGGTGCCGCTGTTCCGGGCCACCCAGGGCAAGCTCGACTCGATCAACCGGGTGCTGCGCGAGCAGATCACCGGCGTGCGCGTGGTGCGGGCCTTCGTCCGGGACGAGCGCGAGCGCGACCGCTTCGAGGAGGCCAGCGACGAACTGCTGCAGGTCTCGCTGGGCGCGGGCAAACTCATGTCGCTGATGTTCCCCTCGGTGATGCTGGTGGTGAACCTCTCCAGCGTCGCCGTGCTCTGGTTCGGCGGCCACCTGATCGACGGCGGGCACATGCAGATCGGCGCGCTCACCGCGTTCCTCAGCTACCTGATGCAGACGCTGATGTCGATCATGATGACTGTGTTCACCTTCATGATGGTGCCGCGGGCCGAGGTGAGCGCCGAACGCATCCTCGAGGTGCTCACCACCGAAACCAGCGTAACCCTGCCGACCAACCCGGTGCGCCCTGAGTCGCTCAGCGGCACTCTGGAGCTGCGTTCGGTGGAGTTCTGCTTCCCGGGCGCGGAGAAGTCCGTGCTGCGCGACGTCAGCCTGCTGGCCCGGCCCGGCGAGACCACCGCGATCATCGGCTCCACCGGCGCGGGCAAGACCACGCTGCTCACGCTCATCCCCCGGCTGATGGACGTCACCGGCGGAGCGGTCCTGGTCGACGGTGTGGACGTGCGCGAACTCGACCCCGAGGTGCTGAGCAAGATGGTGGGCTACGTGCCGCAGCGGCCTTACCTGTTCTCCGGCACCGTGGCGAGCAACCTGCGTTACGGCAACCGGGACGCCACCGACGAGGAGCTCTGGCACGCGCTGGAGATCGCGCAGGGCAAGGACTTCGTGGAGGCCATGCCCGACGGTCTCGAATCGTCGATCGCGCAGGGCGGCACGAACGTGTCCGGCGGCCAGCGCCAGCGTCTCGCGATCGCCCGCACTCTGGTGCGCCGGCCCGAGGTGTATCTGTTCGACGACTCGTTCTCCGCCCTCGACTACGCGACCGATGCACGGCTGCGCGCCGCGCTGGCGCGCGAGACGCGCGAGGCGACCGTCGTCATCGTGGCGCAGCGGGTGAGCACCATCCGCCATGCCGACAACATCATCGTGCTCGACGAAGGCCACGTGGTGGGCACCGGCACCCACGACGAACTCATGGCGGGCAACGAAACCTACCGGGAGATCGTGCTCTCCCAGCTGACGGAGCAGGAGGCCGCCGCATGAGCAGCAACGCTCCCGAAGACGCCCGTCCGCAGGACGGGGAGGACCGGCCCGAAGGGCAGGCGACCGAGCGGGTCGTGCCCAAGCGCGGCATGGGCCCGCAGCCCGGCGAACGGCGCGGCCCGGCCGCGTTCATGGCCGGACAGTCCACCGAGAAGGCGCTGAACTTCAAGAGCTCGAGCCGACGCCTGCTCGGCACGCTCCGCCCCGAGCGTCCGCTGATGCTCTTCGCCCTGCTGCTGACCGCGATCGGCGTCACGCTGAACGTGCTCGGCCCGCGGCTGCTAGGCAACGCCACCGACCAGATCATGTCCGGCATCGCGGGCAAGACCACCGCCCGATTCGCCGGCCAGACCCGGCAGCAGGTGCTGAGCAATCCGAACATCCCCTCCGGGGTTCGCTCGATGCTCAACAGCGTCGGCTTCACGCCGGGCGTCGGCATGGACTTCAGCTCGATCGGCCGCGCCCTCGGCGTGGTCGCGCTGCTCTACACCTGCTCCTCGCTGGTGCTCGCGTTCCAGGGCCGGATGACCACCTCTCTGGTACAGCGGGCCGTGTTCCGGATGCGCCGGGACGCGCAGGCCAAGCTCTCCCGGCTGCCGCTGAGCTACTTCGACGGCCAGCCGCGCGGTGAGATCCTCTCCCGGGTCACCAACGACATGGACAACCTGGCGCAGACCCTGCAGCAGACGCTGAGCCAGATCGCGATGTCGCTGCTGACCATCCTCGGCGTGCTGGCCATGATGTTCTCCATCTCCTGGGAGCTCGCGCTGCTCGCGCTGGTGACGATCCCGGTCTCGGTCTGGCTCGCAACGAAGATCGGCAAGCGGGCGCAGCCCCAGTTCGTCAAGCAGTGGGGCACCACCGGGCGGCTCAACGGCCACATCGAGGAGCAGTACACCGGCCACACGCTGGTGAAGGTCTTCGGCCGCCAGCAGGAGGCGATCGGCGAGTTCGACGCGATGAACGAGACGTTGTACCAGGCCTCGTTCAAGGCGCAGTTCATCTCGGGCTGCATCCAGCCCGCGATGATGTTCCTCGGCAACATCAACTACGTGTTCGTGGCGGTGGTCGGCGCGCTCAAGGTGACCTCGGGCTCACTCTCGATCGGCGACGTGCAGGCCTTCATCCAGTACTCGCGCAGTTTCAACCAGCCGGTCACCCAGGTGGCCAGCATGGCGAACCTGCTGCAGTCCGCGGTGGCCTCGGCCGAGCGGGTCTTCGCCCTGCTCGACGCGCCGGAGCAGTCCCCGGACGACGCGCAGTCCCCGACAGTGGAGTCGGTGCGCGGGCACGTGGAGTTCGAGAACGTCTCGTTCCGCTACAAGCCGGAAACCCCGCTGATCCAGGACCTGTCCCTGTCGGTCAAGCCGGGCCAGACGGTCGCCATCGTCGGCCCTACCGGCGCCGGCAAGACCACCCTCGTCAACCTGCTGATGCGATTCTACGAGATCGACGAGGGCCGGATCACCCTGGACGGGGTGGACATCGCCAAGATGACGCGGGAGGACCTGCGCTCGCGTACCGGCATGGTGCTGCAGGACGCCTGGCTCTTCGGCGGCTCTATCGCCGAGAACATCGCCTACGGCGTGCCGAACGCGACGCAGGAGCAGATCGTCCGGGCCGCGCAGGCCACGCACGTCGACCGCTTCGTCAGGACCCTGGCGGACGGCTACGACACCGTGCTGGACGACGAGGCCGCCTCGGTCTCGGCGGGCGAGCGGCAGCTGATCACGATCGCGCGGGCCTTCCTCGCGGAGCCGGCGATCCTGATCCTGGACGAGGCGACCAGCTCCGTGGACACCAGGACGGAGGTGCTGATCCAGCGCGCGATGAACTCGCTGCGCCAGGGCCGCACCAGCTTCGTCATCGCGCACCGCCTCTCCACGATCCGCGATGCCGACCTGATCCTGGTGATGGAGGCCGGCCAGATCGTCGAGCAGGGCACGCACGACCAACTGCTCGAGGAGCACGGCGCGTACGCGCGGCTCTACGACGCCCAGTTCGCGCAGGCCGTCGTCGAAGTGGACTAATGCGCGTCTGATCCGGTGCCGACACGCCGCACCCGTTCGCCAGGGGGCCGTGAAGTGTTCTACAGGGTTACCCTGTAGAACACTTCACGGCCCCCTGGTCGCTCTCGTGGGCGATCGGCCGGGTGTGGCTTCGACCTGAGGAAACGCGGGGTTGGGGCCTTCGAGGAGCGCAGCGACGAGGGTGAGTGTGAGGGTTAAGATCAGGGTGGGCGGGGGGCGCAGCAAGACGCTTGAGCCCAGTATGAAAAGGCCTGGACATAGGCCGCGGCGCGAACCAGGCCGCGCTGGGCGCTGGCGACAATATATTGAGTCGCGAAGCGGCCTTATTGGCTGTGAGAAGTGGTGGTTTTCGGTGTCGAATTTCGCGCGCACGCAACGAAGCGAAGCGGAGTGAGTACGTGCGAAATTCGACACCGAAAACCACCACGGAGCACAGACACCCGCTTTCAAACCAAGCCCCCTCGCGGAGTCGGCGCTGCTCGTCGCGGTTTCAGACTGGAGGGCCGTGCTCCATGGTGGTGGTTGCTGCAGGATTGCGCACGTACTCGCTTCGCTCCGTGCGCGCGAAATCCTGCAGCAACCACCACCACTCCTCACAGCCAATAACGCCGCTTCGCGACTCAATATATTGTCGCCAGCCCCCAGCGTTGCCTAATTCACGCCGCGCCTTGTGCCCACACATTTTCATTCAACACTAAAGCATCTTGCTGCGCCCGCCCACCCCGATCTCAACCCTCACCCTCGACGCTCCGCTCCTCGAGGACCCGAACGCCGTCGACCCGCTTCCTCCGGCCGCGCTCCACAACCGGCCAATCACCCGCGAAAGCGACAAGAGCGCCCGCTTTGTACTAAAGGGGCGGAGGGCGTGGGCGGCGAGTGGTCGGACAACCATCTCAGAGGTCTTCCGTGAACACTATCGTCAAGGCGGCCCCACCGGATTAGGCTTGACTCCATGGCGAGGCCGGGTGGGGTAATCCGTGGTATCAGCCGTCTGGCCAGGTTCCTGATCGGCCTGGTCAGCTTCATAGTGATCAGCTCCCTTGCGGGCGCGCTGGTGGCCGGAATGGTGCTGCCCGCGGTGGCCGCCGCCGGGCTCGGCGCGAAGGCGGCGTCCGACCACTACCTGAGCCTGCCGGCCGCCTTCACGGCGCCGATCCTGCCGCAGCGCAACACGATCGAGGCGTCCGACGGCTCGGTGATCGCGACCACCTGGGACCCGGACAACGAGAGCAACCGGGTCGTGGTCCAGCTCTCGCAGATCGACCTGCTGATGCAGCACGCGATCATCGCGATCGAGGACCAGCGCTACTACCAGCACGGCGGCATCGACATCAAGGGCACGCTGCGCGCGCTGGCCAACAACTCCTCGGGCTCCGGCGGCCTCCAGGGCGGCTCGGACATCGCGCAGCAGTACATCAAGAACTCGCTCGAACTCGAAGCCGGGAACAACGTCGCCCTGCGCAACGCGGCCCAGGCCGACACCTTCTCGCGCAAGCTGCAGGAACTGCGTTATGCCACAGACATTCTGCAGCAGATGACCCGCAGCGAGCTGCTTCAGGCGTACCTCAACCTCATCCCCTTCGGGAACGACGCTTTCGGCGTCGAGGTCGCGGCCGAGACGTACTTCAACACGACCGCGGCCAAGCTGACCGCGGATCAGGCCGCCCTGCTGGCCGCGGTGGTCAACAGCCCGACCGCGGACGACCCGTTCACGCATGCGGGCACTGCCTGGACCCGGCGCAACGTCGTGCTCGCGGACATGGCCAAGCAGGAGTATCTGACGGCTGCGGAGGCCGCGGCGGACGAGAAGCAGCCGCTGAACCTGAATCCCGGCACGCAGGTCGACGGCTGCATCGGCGCCGGAGCCGACGCGTTCTTCTGCAGCTACGCGTACTACAGCTTCATCGAGGACTCGGCGTACGGGAAGACGCAGGCTGAGCGAGTCGCGATGTGGAACGAGGGCGGCCTGATCGTCAAGACCACCCTGGTACCGCAGGATGAGGCCTCGGGGGCCAGGGCCGTCGCCGACCACACGAACCCGACCGACAAGGTGGCCACCGCGTTGGCGATGGTGACCCCCGGCACCGGTGCCATCACGGCGATCGCCCAATCCAAGCCGATGGGCAACGGCGCCGGGCAGACGTACGTCGACCTGGCGGCCGACCCGTCGCACGGAGGCGGCGAGGGCTACCAGGCGGGCTCCTCGTTCAAGATCTTCGAGGGCCTCGCGGCGCTGGAGGACAGCTGGAATCCGCAGTCCCCGCTGAGCGTGCCGAGCCCGCTGGTCGAGACCGGGCTCAAGATGCCGGTGTGCGTGCCGGGACAGCAGAAGACGATCACCTGGCCGGGCAGCTACACGCCGAGCAACGACAGCGGAAGCGGGTTCACCGGCACCCTGCCCGAGGCCTACTGGTACTCCGTGAACACGTACTTCCTGACCCTGGAGACGATGACCGGCCTCTGCCTGCCAGCCACGATCGCACAGGCCATGGGGGTGACCCTGGACAACGACTCCGGCACCGGCGCGCCGCTCGGCCAGTTCCCGTCTTTCACCCTCGGCACGAACCTGATCACCCCGATCGAGATGGCCGCGGCGTACGCCACGGTCGCGGCACACGGCGAATACTGCAGGCCGTACGTGATCGCGGCAGTGCAGGGTCTGGACGGCAAGCAGTACCCGGCACAGCAGCCGGACTGCGGCCAGGTCATCGACTCCAATCTGGCCAACGAGCTGACCGCGATGCTGCAGGGGGTGCTCACCCAGCCGGGCGCGACGGCTGACGGGCTCGGCATCGGCAGGCCGTCCGCGGGCAAGACCGGCACCACCACGCTGTCGATCGCGACGTGGTTCGACGGCTTCACCCCGCAGCTGGCCACCGCCGTGTGGACCGGGTTCATCAGCCCCAGGCCGGGCGACTTCCTCGGCTACATGACGGTCGGCGGCACTTACTGGGACCAGCAGATCTTCGGCGCGACCATCTCGGCGCCGACCTGGCAGGAAGCCATGGAGGGCGCGCTCAGGCATCAGCCGGTGGAGTACTTCACGCCGCCTATCGGCTTCGCGCCGGTCGCCTGACATCAGCTGACACCAGGTCAGCTAGTCCGATCAGGCGATATCTCCGGGCGCACGGGTGACCCGCTACAACCGGTTGCCGGATGGCGGCGCGCACTTACCGCAGCGTGGATTACATGTATGGAGATCACAGAAGACGACCACGACCGGGCGTTCTCCTCGGCCGGACCGCGCGTATCGCGGCCGGCGCGGGGATGGCTCTGACGACTCTGCTCGTATGTGCGGGCTCAGCGGCCGCAGCGGGCAGTGCGTATGGGCAATGGAGCCTCGGCGCCGGCGGCGGCAGCGTGACAGTGCCGGTGACGGGCTTCCCGGCGGCCTCGGTGACCACGGACAGCTCCTCCGTGCTGACGCCAAGCGGCGCGAGCGCGTACCTGAACGCGAGCACTCCGTTCGGGGCGGTCTTCGGCAGCTCACGGAACGAGCCGTACGCGCTGCTGCGTACCAAGTCCGGAAACGGCCCGGGCGGCGCGTCGACCACGACGATCACCTTCGCCACGCCGGCCGCCGCGGAAGGCTGGGGCTTCACCCTCGGTGACATCGACGCGGACGCGGTACAGGTCTCGGCGACCGGGGCCAACGGTCAGCCACTGAGCGTCGCTGACCTCGGCTTCCAGAGCACGTTCAACTTCTGCCAGGGTTCACCGCTGCCCGTCACCTGCGCGGGAAATGCCGATACCGACGTGCCTGTCTGGAACGGGGTGGCCGGCACGCTGACCGGCAACGTCACCGACACCAACGGCGCCTCCGGCTGGTTCCGGCCGACGGTGCCGATCAAGAGCCTGACGATCAAGTATTCCGGCCAGACCGGAATCCCGGTCTACCAGCTCTGGGTGGCCGCCCTCAGCCGGACGATCAGCGGCAAGGTCCTCGCGGTCGGCGGCTGCGGATTGCCATCCGGTACCACGCTGCGCCTGCTGCACGCGGACGGCAGCGCGGTGATGTCCAATGGCGAGCCTGTGACGACTGCGGTCGAGTCGGACGGGACGTATTCGTTCGCCGGAGTGGCCGCGGGAAGTTTCAAGGTCGCGCTCACACCGCCGTCTGGTCTCAGGCCGCTCAGCGCGCTGAGCCAGGCAGCTGACGCGACCCCGGGTGACGTGGCCAACGTGGACTTCAGCCTGCGCTGTACGCCCCCGGCGACACCGACCAAGCTGCCCAGCCCGCCGCCGGTCGTGGTGCCGGAAGGCGGGCCTGTCGACATTCCGTTGATCCGTGAGTCCGATCCGGCGCACAAGATCGAGATCGTGATTCCGCCCGCGCACGGGTCAATCGTCGAGCTGCCGAACAACGAGGTGCTGCGGTACACGCCTGAACCCGGGTACACCGGCGCTGACAGCTTCACTTATGAGGCGAAGACCAAGACCGGCGGCCTTGCGGAGGTGACCATCAGGCTGAAGGTGGTCGCCCAACTCCCGGCGACCGGCTCCGACAACACGAACCTGCTGCTGGAACTTGGCGCTGGGCTCGTGCTGGCCGGTGCGGTGCTGCGGTTCGCTGCACGCCGCCGCAAGTCGTAGGTCGTAGCCCCAGGCAGGCTGAACGACGATGCCGCCGTCCGGATCGCCCGGGCGGCGGCATCGTCGCGTGTATCTGTCAGCGCTGTCTGGTCAGAGCCCGTAGACGCGGGTCGCGGTGCCGCCGAAGACCGCCTCCCGCTCGGCGGGGCTCAGTCCCCCGGTCAGCTGTTGGGCAGCGTCGAAGACCTCTGCGTAGGTGCCCGCGAGCACGCAGACCGGCCAGTCGGAGCCGAACATCAGCCGGTCCGCGCCGAAGGCCTCGAAGGCGGTCTCCGCGTACGGCTTGAGATCCGCGACCGTCCAGCTGCTCCAGTCTGCCTCCGTCACCATGCCGGACAGCTTGCAGACGATGTTCGGTTCGGCTGCCACCTGCCTGATCCAGGTCGCCCAGGGTTCGAGCTTTCCACCGGCGATATCCGGCTTGCCAAGGTGGTCGAGCACGAATGTGACCTGCGGCAGCGCGCGCACCACGGCGAGCGCGGCCGCTGCCTGCGACGGCCGGATGAGCAGATCGTAGGGCAGGCCGCCGTCGGCGACCGCCGCGATGCCCTGGCGCACGTCGGGCCGGGAGAGCCAGTCCGGCTCCGGTTCGTCCTGGACCAGGTGCCTGATGCCGCACAGCAACTGGCCTCCCGCGGCACCCTGCAGAACCGCGAGCTCGGCCCCGGGATCCGGCGCCGTCAGGTCCATCCATCCGACGACTCCGCCGATGAGCCTGTTGCACGCGGCGAAGGCCAGGAATTCCCTGGTCTCGTCGGTCGAGGCGGCGACTTGGACGAGGACCGTCTTGTCCACGCCGGCCGCTCTCGCCTCAGGCTCCAGCTCGTCGAGGGTGAAGTCGCGCCAGATCGACTTCAGCTCGTCTGCGCGCAGCCACCCGTGCGCACGGACCTTCAGATCCCAGAGATGGTGATGCGCGTCTACCGTCATGCGGTCACCCCATTGTCACCGTGTCTTCGGACTTCGTCGTCACGCATATTAGGAGTGTGAGCCTACGCCGCAAAGGCCACGCTCGCGCAATTCCTCCCACAACGTCTCCGGTACCGTTACCCCGGCCATCGCCACGCAATCCGCTGCCTGCTCTGGGGAACGCACGCCGACGAGCACGCTCGCGACGGCCGGGTGGGCGAGCCCGAACGCGATGGCGGCCGCGCGCAGCGGAACGCCGTACTTCCGGCAGACGGCCTCGATGTCCAACGCCCTTTGTACGAGCTCTGGCGGAGCGGGCTGATAGTCGTACGTCGCGGCCGCCCTCGGGTCGGCGAGCAAGCCCGAGTTGAACACGCCACCGAGGATGACCCGCACGCCGCGTTCCAACGCGGCCGGCAGCAGATCCTCGGCTCCGCTCTGGTCAAGCAGCGTGTAGCGTCCGGCGAGCAGGACCACGTCGATATCGGTCTCGCGCACGAACCGCGCCGGGACGGCGGTTTGGTTCATGCCGACGCCGATGGCGCGCACGACGCCTTCGTCCCTCAGCTTCTCCAGGGCCGGATACCCGCTCTCGAGGGCCTCGTCGACGAAGTCGTCTGGGTCGTGCATGTAGGCGATGTCGATGTGGTCGAGCCCGAGACGCTGCAGACTCTCCTCGATGCTGCGATTGATGCCCTCCGCGCTGAAGTCCCACCTACGTCGATAGGCGGCGGGGACGTCGAAGCCCTCGGTGTCCCGATCGGCCGGGTTCGGCGCGTCGACGGGCTCGAGGATCCGCCCGACTTTCGTCGACAGGACGTAGTCCTGCCGCGGCCGGTCGCGTAGTGCCTCGCCGATTCTGCGCTCGGACAGGCCGAGTCCGTAGTGCGGGGCCGTATCGAAGTAGCGGATTCCGTTGTCCCAAGCGGCATCCACCGCGGCCCTGGCGGCTTCGTCGTCCACGGCGCCGAGCAGGTTGCCGATGGCGGCGCCGCCGAAGCCGAGATTGGACAGTTGCGGGAAGGAGGGGTTGGACACGACCGGGGACCTCAGTTCCTATTCCTGTTTGTCTATTGTCCGGCAGGCCGGGGACGCAGGCCGGTGAAGCCACCGTCGACCGCGATAGATGTGCCGGTGACGCTGCCTGCCAGCGGAGAGGCGAGGTACGCGATAGCGGCGGCGATCTCCTCGGCGGTGACGAGCCGGCCCATCGGCTGGCGAGCTTCCAGCGCCTTGCGCTCCGCCTCGGGGTCCGACGCGTCCTCCAGCAGACGGCCGACCCAGGGCGTGTCGGCGGTGCCCGGGTGCACGCAGTTGACGCGGATCCCTTCGCGCAGGTGGTCCGTGGCCATCGCGAGGGTCAGCGCGTACACGGCTCCCTTGGTCGCGCTGTAGAGCGCTCGCAGCGGGAGGCCGGCGACGGCGGCGATGCTCGCCGTGTTGACGATCGCGGCGTGTTCGGATCGCCTGAGGTGCGGCAGGGCGGCCCTGGTCACCCGGACCATGCCGACCACGTTGACGTCGTACACGCGGTGCCACTGCTCGTCCGGGTTGTCCTCGACGGTGCCCGCCGCGCCGATGCCCGCGTTGTTGACGAGGATGTCGATGCCGCCGAGGGCCTCGGCCGCGTTCGCGACCGCGGCCCGCACCGACTCGTCGTCGGTCACGTCGGCGACGAAGCCGAGCTTGGGATCAGGGGATGCACCGGGATCGAGGTCGAGCACCGCGACCCGGGCGCCGCGCGCAGCCAGCAGCGTCGCCGTGGCGAGCCCGATACCGGAACCGCCGCCGGTCACAACCGCCCTCAGGCCCGCGAGCTCACCATTCGCAGTCGTGTCTTCGCTGCTTGTCATGCTGTAACTCCTTCGTTCAGCCGGCGCAGGTCTTCCAACCAGAACGTACCGCCGGGATACGTGTACGTGGCAATCGACTCGGGGTGCATCTGGGCGGAGAAGCCCGGTGCCGTGGGTGCCGTGTACCGGCCGGCGTTCATCCGCACCGGCTCGGTGAAGTGCTCGTGCAGGTGGTCGACGAACTCGATGACGCGGTTCTGGGTGCTGCCGGTGAGCGCGACGTAGTCGAACATCGAGAGGTGCTGCACCAGTTCGCACAGGCCGACGCCGCCGGCGTGCGGGCAGACCGGCACACCGAACTTGGCCGCCAGCAGCAGGATCGCCAGATTCTCGTTCACGCCGGCCACGCGGGCGGAGTCGAGCTGCAGGATGTCGATGGCGCCCGCCTGCAGCAGTTGCTTGAACACGATCCGGTTCTGCACGTGCTCGCCGGTGGCCACCTTCACCGGTGTCACGCCGCGCCGGATCGCCGCGTGGCCGAGGACGTCGTCCGGGCTGGTGGGCTCCTCGATCCAGTAGGGCTCGAACTCGCCCAGCGCCTTGACCCAGTCGATGGCGGCCTGCACGTTCCAGCGCTGGTTCGCGTCGATGGCGATCCGGATGTCGGGGCCGACGGCGGCCCGCGCGGCTCGGAACCTGCGCACGTCGTCCTGCAGATCCGCACCGACCTTCAACTTGATCTGTGTGAAGCCCTCGGCCACGGCCTCCTTGGCGAGGCGGGTCAGCTTCTCGTCGCTGTAGCCCAGCCAGCCGGGCGACGTCGTGTACGCCGGATAGCCCTGTGCCCGCAGCTGCGTGATGCGTTCCGCGGCGCCCACCCGGCCGACGGTCAGCAGGTCGAGGGCCTCGGCCGGGCTGAGGGCGTCCTCGATGTAGCGGAAGTCGATCTGCGAGACCAGCCACTCCGGAGAGGCCTCGGCGAGCAACTGCCACACGGGCTTGCCCGCGCGCTTGCCCGCGAGGTCCCAGACCGCGTTGACGACCGCGCCGATCGCCATTTGCATGACGCCCTTCTCCGGTCCCAGCCAGCGCAGCTGACTGTCGCCGACCAGCGCCCGGCTGAGCACGCCGGGATCCGCGCACAGCGAGTCGACCTCGAGGCCGACCACGTGCTCCCGCAGCGCGTCGATCGCGGCCACCTGTACCTCATTGCCCCGACCTATGGTGAAGGCGAAGCCGTGCCCGGACAGTGCGGAGCCTCGCCCGTCCACGGCGTCGGTGCGCAGCACCAGGTAGGCGGCCGAATAGTCAGGGTCCGGATTCATCGCGTCCGAACCATCGTGCTCTCGCGAGGTGGGAAACCGGATGTCATAGGTGTCCAACGCGACCACGCGCGCGCGACCGACCGACATAAACAACAGTCCTTTCAGCCTTCGATGGGACAGAATCTAGAAGGCCGAAGGGACTAAGCGCAAGCCATTCATCGGATGTATTCCGGGGCGGCGGTCGCCAACGCGGCCGCCGCCCCATTTCTCCCCCGGTCGCCTCAGCTCACCGACGCGTGGTCAGGGTGACGCCGAGCCCGCTGAACGAGAGATCGGTGTTCTGCTCGGTGATGGCCGCGTACTGCGAGACGGTCGCCCGCGCGTCGAGGAAGACGTTGCGCAGCGTGAGCGTCGTCGGGTCGTTCGCGTCGTGGCCCTCCACGATCTCCTCGGCGCCCTGGATCGAGCCGGTCGCTATCGCGCCATCGATGGTGACGCCGGTGAAGTCGGGGATGCTCGTTCCGGTCGGGCTCGAGTAGAAGGGGTCGAGGTCGATCGGGTACTGCAGGTCGTTCATCACCGTGTCGCGGTACTCGACGTCCTGGACCAGGCCGCCGACGCCCGCGTAGGACTTGATCCGGATGCCGGCCGCGATGCTCGACTCGTTGCCGAAGGTGTCCTTGCCCTCGATCAGGTTCCGGTCGGCCAGGATCTCCTCCAGGCCGTACGTCGTCTCGCTGCCGATCGAGATGCCGTGCGTACCGAGGCATCGGTTGTCCTCGATCGTGACGTGCGCGTCGGTGGCGTTGTTGGTCTGCATCGCTACGCAGTCGTCACCGTCCATGATCGATGAGTCGCGGATCGTTGCGTAGGACGAGGAGTCGAAGTCGACGCCGTCGGTGTTGAGTGCGGTGTCCGGGGTCTCGATGACGAGTCCCTGGACCAGCAGTCCGCCGCCGGTCTTGTAGTACAGGTTCTCCTTGGCGGAGTTTCGCAGGGTCAGGTTGTAGACGGTGAAGTCGTCGGAGCTTGTGGCCTGGATCAACCGCGGGTTGACCTGCTTGAGTCCCTCGGCCTTCGCGGTCACCGCGTTGTCCCACCAACTTGTGGTGGTGCCGAGGATCGGCAGGTCGCCTCGTCCGTCGATGACGCCCTGCTCCGGATTGCCGAACTGGTCGCGGCCGCGTGCCCGGATGCTCTCGATCCCGCTCTCGTTGCCGCTTACCGCGATGAACGGCGCGCAGCCGCTCGACGATGAGGCGATCGTTCCGCAGCTCGCGCCGTAGTCGGACGCTTGGCGAGATGCGTAGAGGACGACGTTCGGGTCGAGCACGAGGTATTCGAATGCGCCGATGGTGAGCGGCGCGGAAAGGAATGCGGTTTCGGACGTACCGTCGCTGCTCGGCGCCAGGACGACGGCCTCACCCGTGCCGGCGCACGCGGTGAGCGCGGCCTGGATGCGTGCCGTGTCGGGTGCGGCGACTTCCTGGGTGTCCGTGAATTCGCGGCTCGCCGGGTTGGCGAGGCCGGAGGTCACGGTCTGGCAGGTGCCCGGGGTCGCGGGCTGCTGGATGTCCCGGGTGTCGCCGATCCCGGCATCCGCCTGCTCGGCGAGGCTCGCCGCTGTGGCGGTGGCCGCACCGGTGACGACCGGATCCCAGCCGTCGCTGCCGGCGAGGTACGTGTAGGCCGTATAGTTCGCCGCCTCGGCCGCCGTCAGCTGCGGACGCGTCGACTCGGTGGGGTCTGCGCCGTAGCCCGTGTTGTCGTATTCGTAGTAGCGGCCTGCCGTCCAGGTGGCGCTGCTGATGCCCAGGTACGGATTCGTCGCGTTGACCTGCGCGGGCAGGTTCGTGTCGCGCACGACGAGCTGCGGCGCGGTTCCGGAGAACGGTTCCCATGCTCGCCCGAGGTAGACGGTGTTCGACGCGAGCGTGCTGGTCACCGTGTCGCCGGTGAGCAGGATGCCGTAGGTGTCCGCGCTGTACGTCGCGGGGGCGGTCAGGTAGGCCTTGGAGTAGATCCCGTCGTTCAGCGTGACGATGTTGGAGCGATCCACGACGAGGTCGCCGTCTCCGAAAATGAAGTCGACGTCGCCCTCGATCGTTGAGTCGTACACGTACTGCCGCAGTTGGGCGCTCGCGGTCGAGTCCCACGACAGCAGCGTGTCCTGGTGGCCGTAGAAGACGTCGTCCTCGTAGACCTGATGGTCGCCCTCCATCGCGATGGCCACAGCCTGGGTTGCGGTGACGGACGGGTAGTTGAGCTTGTCGAACGTGTTGCTGAAGGTGAGGTACTTCGCGGTGAAGTTGCTCGCCTTCACGTGCACGGTCGCGGATCCCTCGGTGCCGTACGTGGCGGTGCCGCTGCCGGTCGACTCGCCAGCGTACGTCGCGGAGGTGATGACGACGTCCTTCGGGTTCCCGGTCGCACCGATCATGCTCAGATGCAGCTTGGTCGCCGGGACGGTGACCATCTCGTTGTAGGTGCCCTTGTCGATCTCGATCGTGTATGCCGTCGAGGAGTCGTCGGGCACTGCGTTCACCGCCGCTTGAACGGTGGTGTACTCGGCGCCGCTCGCGCCGACGGTCAGCGTGACACCCGCTGCGGCCGTGGCAGCCGAGGTGGCACCTGCGGTGTCGGCGAAGGCCGGTGCCGCGATCATCGTGGTCGTGGTCAGCAGTGCGGTGGCGGAGGCGGCGAGCAGGAAGACCCTACGCAGTTGCATCGGCAGGGTCCTCACAGGCTCGGGTAGCCGGCAAAGGAGCAGCTCGGCACGGAACCGGATCCGCTGATCGAGGTGCTGGTCACGCCGGTGCCGCTGGGCACGATCGTGGAGTTGTAGTAGGACACGTTCGCGTATTCGGCCGTGTAGCTGTTGCTGTCGAGGCTTACGTCCTCGAGCGTGAGGCCGAGCGGATAGGTGGAGCTGTAGCCCTCGACTGCCGACTTGGCGCTGGAAACGGAGCTCGTCTCCTTCGCCTCGTAGATCGTGACGGACTTGAAGTACGGGTAGTTCGAGCCCGTGGAGGACGAGTAGTACGGGTTGATCTCGATCGGGTACTTCAGCTGCTCCATGCACGTGTCGGCGTATTCGACGTTGCTCACCGTGCCGCCGACCTTGCTGTAGCTCTTGATCCGGATTCCGTTGGCGCTGCCGGACTCGGTGCCGTTGGAGTCAGTGCCCTGGATCCAGTTCTGGTCGACGTAGACCGAGCTGACGCCGTAGGTCGTCTCGCTGCCGATCGAGATGCCGTGTGTGCCGTAGCAGTGGTTGCCGGTCACCGTCAGGTATTCGTCTGCGGAGGCGTTGGTCTGCATGGCGACGCAGTCGTCGCCGTCCATGATGTACGAGTCCTCGACGGTGGCGTCCGTGGAGGAGTCGATGTCGATGCCGTCCGTGTTGAGCGCCGTGTCGACGGTCTTGATCCTGAGGCCCCACACGGTGAATCCGCTACCGGACTTGTAGTACAGGTGCTCCTTGGCCGAGTCGACCAGGTCGATGTCGTACACGGTGAAGTTGTTCGCGCCGCTGGCCTGGATCAGCCGCGGGTTGACCTGGCTCTTGCCGTCGTTCTTCGCGGTCTGGGCGTTGGCCCACCATGAGGACGAGGTGCCGTAGACGTCGAGGTCGCCGCGGCCGTCGATCGAACCCTGCGATCCGGAGGAGGACTGGGTCCCCTCGATCCCGGAGCTCGAGCCGGTCACGGTGATGAACGCGTTGCAGCCGCTGCTCGTGCTCGACGAGATCGTGCCGCAGGTGGCGCCGGAGCTCGCCTGGTACTCGGAGGCGACGCGCGAGGCGAAGAGCGTGACGCCGGTGTCCACGACGAGGTAGACGTCGCTGCCGATGGTCAGCGGCGCGGACAGGAAGGCGTTGTCCGAGCCGCTGGCGGCCAGGACCACGGCCTTTCCGGTGCCTGCGCAGCTGTTCAGCGCCGACTGGATGCGCGAGGTGTCCGGCGGCGCGGACTCCTGGGAGCTGGTGAACGTCCGGGAGCTCGGGGCCACCAGTGTGGCGCTGAGCGTCGTGCAGGTGCCGGGCAGGGTCGGCTGGGTGACGGTGCGTTGGTCGCCGATGCTGCCGGCGGCGGCGTTGGTCGCCGGCAGCGCGGTCAGCGCGAGCGAAGTCAGGGCGAGGAGAGGCAGGGCGCGCAGGGGCAAGGCGCGCAGAGGGAGGGAAGAGCGCATGACGGCCATCCGTATCGACATTGACAACAGAGGTGGGTTCCGCCACGCGAGCCAGACACCCTCATACCGGGCCAGCGTGTCGTGCAGTCCGGGACGCTAGAGGCGGAGCACGTACGAGTCAAGAGCGTTGACGGGATCTCATGTCGCCGATACGTTGCACGGCACGTCGTATATGAGACATCGATGGTGCGACGTAATCCCGCGCGGGCGGCCCCGACTCACCCTCACTCGGTCGGCAGGCGGCCCGCGCGGGCCCGGTCTACGGGGGCGCGGTAGGGGGATTCGAGCAGCCACCGGCACCCAGACCGTTGACACGGAGCGGTCGTGGCGTTAGCTTCCTCTCACATCGTATACGAGATACCCGATGCGGAATCACGGATACGCGGTACTCGCGTCACCCGTGGCGCACACTCGTCGTGGAACGGAAAGATGCATGCCTGACTCGGTCATGTCCTCGGTCGCGGTGCCCTCGCGCACCGAGGCGGTGCTGGACGCGGTGAAGCACGCGATCCTCACCGGCCGCCTCGCTCCGGGCCAGCCGCTGATAGAGACCGAGCTCGCCGGGCAGCTCGGCGTCTCCAAGACCCCGGTGCGCGAGGCGCTCAAGACGCTGGCCGGCGCGGGCCTGGTGACCATGAGCCCGTACAAGGGCGCGTCCGTGCGCCTGGTGGACGACGCCCTCGCGCACTCGGTCTACGACATCAGGGTCCTGCTCGAGCCCGAGGCGGTGCGGCGCTCCGCGAGCAACACCGAGGCGGCCGGGCACGCCTGGCTGACCGCCGAGGCCGCGCTGGACCGGGCGGACCGCGCGGCCGATCGGGCGGACCGGCAGGAGGCGAACCGGGAGTTCCACCGCGCGCTGTACGCCGGCTGCGGCAATGACCTGATGGTCGGGATCCTGGACGGGCTGCGCGATCAGACGGCGCTGGTCTCCACCGTCGTGTGGACGCGCAACGCCAGCTGGGAGCAGGAGGCGTCCGAGCACCGGGCCATCCTCGAGGCGATCAGGGCGGGCCGCGCGGATGTCGCGGCCTCCCTGCTGGAGGAGCACATCAGGGCCTTCGTCGACCGGAACTTCGGCGCGGCGACCGACCAGCACTGAACGAAAGCACGAGAGCACGAGGACGAGCGACGAAAGCGGTCCGGACCGCTGCAACGATCCGGACCGCGCGCCACTGCACCACCGCAAGATCGGCGCGCCCCGGAGAGGGTCGCGCCCTGGTGAGATCCACGAGTGGGGAAACAGTATGCAGTCCGATGATGGCACGGTCGGAGCACCGGCGGCTACGGAGGCCGCCGACTCCGAGTTCTCCGCGTCGCGCGAGGCGTTGCGCGGGGTGGTCGCGATCCCGGTGACGCCCTTCGGCGCTGACGGCGGCGTGGACTGGGGGCAGCACGGCGCCCTACTGACCCGCCTGGTCGCGGGCGGTGTGCGGGCCGTCACCCCGAACGGCAACACCGGCGAGTTCTACACGCTCGAACCGACCGAGGCCCGGCGTGCTACCGAGAACACGGTCAAGGAGGTGGGCGGGCAGGCCGCGATCATCGTCGGCGTGGGCCTGGACACCGCCGGGGCGATCTCGGCCGCCCGGCACGCTCGCGACGCCGGCGCGCAGATGGTCATGGTGCACCAGCCCGTGCACCCGTACATCTCCGGCGACGGCTGGACCGAGTACCACCGGCGGATCGCGGAGGCGGTGCCGGAACTCGGCATCGTGCTCTATGTGCGCGACGCGCGGATCACCGGAGCGCAGATCGGGCGGCTCGGCGAGCTGTGCCCGAACGTGATCGGGGTGAAGTACTCGGTTCCCGACCCGGTGCGCTTCGCCTCGGTGGCGATGGACGCCGGACCCGGCCGCTTCGAGTGGGTGGCCGGTCTGGCCGAGCTGTCCGCACCCGGCTATTTCGCCATGGGAGCCACGGGATTCACCTCCGGTCTGGTGAACGTCGTGCCCTCGATCTCGCTCGACCTCCACCACCGGCTGGACGTCGGTGACTACGCGGAGGCGCTGCGGATCTGGGCCCTGATCCGGCCGTTCGAGGAGCTGCGCGCGGCGGATTCCTCCGCGGACAACGTGAGCGTGGTCAAGGAGGCGCTCGCGCAGCTCGGGCTGTGCCGGGCCGACGTCCGTCCGCCCTCGCGCACGCTGCCGCGTCCGGTGCGCGACCACGTCGAGGCCATCCTCGCGTCCTGGGGTGAGCGGTGGACGATATGACCTCGAATTCCGACGCACCCCTGCGTTCGGCGGCCTGGTTCGGCGAGGGCGCCACCGGCGGCCACCTGCGCGCGTTCTCGCACCGCACCCGGCTCGCTCAGCTCGGCTACGAGCCGAGCGAGTACGAGGGCAAGCCGGTCATCGCGATCCTCAACACCTGGTCCGACATCAACCCGTGTCACATGCACCTGCGTGAGCGGGCCGAACAGGTCAAGCGCGGCGTGTGGCAGGCGGGCGGATTCCCGCTCGAGTTCCCGGTATCCACGCTGTCCGAGACCTTCCAGAAGCCGACCCCGATGCTCTATCGCAATATGCTGGCGATGGAGACCGAGGAGCTGCTCCGCTCGTATCCGGTGGACGGCGCGGTGCTCATGGGCGGCTGCGACAAGACCACGCCGGCTCTGCTCATGGGCGCGACGAGCGCGGATGTACCTGCACTGTTCCTGCCGGCCGGGCCGATGCTGCGCGGCGACTACCGGGGCGGGCCGCTCGGCTCCGGCACGGACCTGTGGAAGTACTGGGACGAGCACCGGGCCGGCCGGATCGGCGACTGCGAGCTCGCCGAGGTCGGCTGCGGCCTGGCCCGCTCCCCCGGGCACTGCATGACCATGGGGACGGCGAGCACCATGACGTCCGTCGCCGAGGTGCTCGGCGTCGCGCTGCCCGGCAGCGCCTCGATCCCGGCAGTCGACAGCGCGCACCATCGCATGGCCGCACGAACGGGCATGCGGGCGGTGGAGCTGGCCCGCGAAGGGCGGCGGTTGACCGAGTTCCTGACCCGCGAGGCCTTCGAGGACGCGGCGGCCACCGTGTTCGCGCTCGGCGGCTCGACAAATGCGCTGATCCACCTGATCGCGATGGCCGGACGTGCCGGCGTCCGATTCACGCTCGACGACTTCGACGAGATCTCCCGTCGCGTGCCGGTGCTGGCCAATCTGCGTCCGTCGGGCAAGCACCTGATGGAGGACTTCTACTACGCCGGCGGTCTCCAGGCCCTGCTCGCCGAGCTTGCCAAGGTGCCGGGAGCACTGCATCCGGAGCGGGCGAGCGTGGGCGGCAGGACCGTGGGCGAGTACTGGGCCGACGCCCGGGTGCACAACCCGGACGTCATCCGCTCGGCGAAGGAGCCGTGCAGCGCGGAGGGCGGACTCGCCGTGCTGCGGGGGAATCTCGCGCCGGACGGGGCGGTGATCAAGTACATCGCCTCGCAGCGCCCCGGCCTGCTCAAGCACACCGGTCCGGCGGTGGTCTTCGACTCGTACCCGGAGTTGCGCGAGGGGATCGACGACCCGGTGCACGGGCTGACCGCGGATTCGGTACTCGTGTTGCGCGGCGCCGGGCCGATCGGCGGACCCGGTATGCCCGAGTACGGCATGCTGCCGATCCCCAAGTACCTCCTGGAGGCCGGGGTGACGGACCTGGTCCGGATCTCCGACGCGCGGATGAGCGGCACGAGCTACGGCACCTGCGTGCTGCACGTCGCGCCGGAGTCGCACGTCGGCGGCCCGCTCGCGCTGGTGCGTACCGGCGACCTGATCACCCTCGACGTCGAAGCAAGGACCCTGACACTCGAGGTCGACGACGCGGAGCTCGCCCGCCGTCGGGACGCCTGGCAGTGGCCCGAGCCGAAGTTCGAACGCGGCTACGGCGCGCTCTACCAGGAGCACATCACTCAGGCCGACCAGGGCTGCGACTTCGATTTCCTGGCCCGGCCAGGGCACAACCCGCAGCCCGACCCGCACTGATCCGCTTTCAGCACCTTGCAGACCGTACCGGCCACGCCGGCGATCGGCCTGCCCTGATCACCAATCATTGAAGATTCACATCTGGACCAAAGGCGGTTCAACCATGTCAACGCAGCTTCCCGCGTTCAATCGTCGCGCACTGCTCGGCTCGGCCGGACTGGCGGTGGGCGCCGTGGCGGCCTCCCCGCTGCTGGCCGCGTGCTCGGCTCCCACCTCGGCGGCCTCCGGTGCCACGCCGGCCGCCACCCTCGCGTCGACCCCGAAGTCCCCGGTGACACTCAACATCCTGGACGTCGCCGGAAACCTGGCGCTGACCAAGCCGGCCATCGAGGCCTTCAAGTCGGCGCACCCTGAGATCCTCTCGAACGTCACCTACAGCACCGGCACCGCGCCGCAGCTTCCCGCGAAGCTCAAGGCGGAGCAGGCCGGCGGGAACGTGCAGACCTCGCTCGTGCTCACCGGCACCGACGGCCTGGCCTCGGGCATCACCGACGGGCTCTACTACAACCTCAAGACGTACTACGACCAGTTCTTTCCGGGCCTGATGTCGAACTACCAGACCGCCGCGGCGAACATGGCGACGCTGGCGCAGGACCAGGGCATCGAGATCGTCTGGTACCCGAGCGGCCCGCTGATCGAGTACAACCCGGCCACCGTCAAGACCGCGCCGTCGACCACCGACGAACTGCTGAGCTGGGCGCAGGCGAACCCCGGCAAGTACCAGTACGCGCAGCCACGCAACTCGGGGCCCGGACGTACCTGGCTGATGGGCCTGCCCTACCTGCTCGGCGACTCGGACCCGACGGATCCGACCAACGGCTGGTCCAAGACCTGGGCCTACCTGACCGAGTTGAACAAGTACGTCAGCACGTACCCGTCCGGCACGACCGCGACGATGAAGAACATCGCCTCCGGGACCGTGGACATCATCGCGTCCACCACCGGCTGGTACATCAACGGCCGGGCGATAGGCACCGTGCCGAAGTCCATCGCGGTCGCGAAGTTCCAGACCTTCACCTGGGTCACCGACGCGCAGTACGGAGTGATTCCGAAGGGCGTCTCGGACGACACGCTGGTCGCATGCCTGCGCCTACTGGCCTACATCCTCACGCCGACCGCCCAGGCCGTGACCTACGACAAGGGCTACTTCTACCCGGGCCCGGCGGTAAAGGACGTCACGATCGCACAGGCACCGGCCTCCTCGCAGCAGGTCATCTCGGAGTACGGCGTGCCGGACTTCGACAACTGGATGACCGAGTACCCGATGAAGAACTCGCTTCCGGCCACCGCTCAGGTCACTGCGTTCGACCTGTGGGACAAGTACATCGGCAGCAGCAAGTGACGACGGTCGAAAAGACGATGACCGAGACGATACAGAGTCCTGCGAATCCAACGCCGATCGCGGGCAAGAAGTTCAGTGAGCTACGGCTGCACGGGATCAGCCGCGCATACGGCACGCACACCGCACTGCACCCCTTTGATCTCACCATTTCCGGCGGCGAGTTCATCGCCCTGCTCGGACCTTCGGGCTGCGGGAAGACGACCGCGCTCAACTCGATCGCCGGGCTGCTCCCGCTGACCGCGGGTTCGATCGAGCTCGACGGGAAGCGGATCGACACGCTGCCGCCGGAGAAGCGCGGCTTCGGCATGGTCTTCCAGAACTACGCGCTCTTCCCGCACCTGAGCGTGCGCCGGAACGTCGCGTTCGGCCTGCGGATGCGCAAGCTGCCGAAGGCCGAGGTCGAGCAGCGCGTGAACACAGTGCTCGAACTCGTGCGGCTGACCGAGCACGCGCACAAACTGCCCGGCCAGCTCTCCGGCGGCCAGCAGCAGCGGGTCGCGATCGCCCGCGCGATCGTGCTCGAGCCACCGCTCGTGCTGATGGACGAGCCGCTCTCGAACCTCGACGCGGCGCTGCGGCTCGACATGCGTGCGGAGATCCGGCGCATCCACCAGGAGTACGGGCTGACGACGCTTTACGTGACGCACGACCAGGAGGAGGCGCTTTCGCTCGCGGACCGCCTCGTCGTGCTGAACCTGGGTCGGGTCGCGCAGATCGGGACGCCCGCCGAGCTGTACGAACACCCTTGCAGCGCCTACGTCGCGGCGTTCATGGGATACCGCAATATTCTGAGCCTGACGGCCGAAGCCGTGGACGGTGCGACGGCTACGGTCGTCGGCGACGAGGTGCGGCTCGTCGGCACCCTCGCAGGTGCCGAGGATGGCGCGTCGGGCGTGGCTGCCGGCAGTCGCGTCCAGGTTGCGGTGCGGCCGGAGGACTTCAAGCTCGCGGGCGACGGCGCTACCGCGGCGTTCGAGGCCGTGGCCGAGGTCGTCGAGTACCACGGCCGCGAGTTCCAGGTGGATGCGCTGACCCGATCCGGGAACCGCGTGCACGTGCGCACGCCGGAGCGCGTCGCGCCCGGAGATCAGCTCACGCTGACCGTGGATCCGAAGCGGGCCTTGGTGTTCGCGGAGGCGGGTGAAGCCACGTGAGCGCGATCTCCCTTTCGCCGAAGCCTGAGTCCGCGACGGCTCCCGGCCCGACCAAGCCCGCGCTTCGGCACCGGCTGGCCGAGCGTGGAGTGGACCGCACGCTGCTGCTCATCCTGCCCGGCGTCATCGCCATGGCCGCGTTGTTCTGCTACCCGTTCATCTACGGGCTCGGCGTCTCGCTCCAGCCGGCCAAGGGTGGCGTGCTCGGCGCGTACAAGTCGTTCTTCACCGACTCGTTCTCCGAGGGCACGATCTGGAAGACGTTCAGCCTGGCGATTCCGAGCTCGATCATCAACGTCGGCCTGTCCGTGCCGATCTCCTACCGGATGCGCGGGGAGTTCCGTGGCAAGCGACTGCTGCTCACGCTGCTCGTCGTGCCGATCACCCTCGGCACGGTGCTCACCGCGGAGGGGATCCTCGAGTACTTCGGCCCGGTCGGCTGGTTCAACCTGACCCTGCAGAAACTAGGACTGGTCAGCGCCGGACACCCGCTGACGCTGATCAACGACTACTGGGGCGTGCTGTTCTCGCTGATCATCAGCGGATTCCCGTTCGCGTTCCTACTCACCCACTCCTACCTGTCCGGCATCCATCCGGCGTTGGAGAAGGCGGCCGCGACGCTGGGCGCGGGCTGGTGGCAGCGCTTCCGCTTCGTCACCTTTCCGCTGCTGCTGCCCGGTCTGCTCACCACCTTCAGCCTCACCTTCGTACTCGGGTTCTCCGTGTTCCCCTCGGCGATGATGGTCGGCGATCCGGACGGCAAGACGCACGTGATCTCGATCGAGACCTACGAGCAGGCCCTGCAGAACTTCAACTATCCGCAGGGCTGCGCCGACGCGATGATCATGACGGCGATGATGCTGGCGGTCATCGGCCTGGTCATGGGCGTGCGCTCGCTGTTCTACGCCGGCTCGGCAGGAGGCGGGAAGGGCTGATGCGTACTCGTGCGCTGACGATGCGCCCCGGAAGCTGGCTGGTCTGGGCCGTGGTCGTCTTCTTCATGATCAACATGGTGGGCGTGATCGGCTCGGTCGTGCTCGACTCCTTCGGCACAACCTGGTTCAACGGCTGGACTCCCGCCGGGTATACGGGCTCGAACTACTCCTCCGCCTGGAACGAGTTCAACCTCGGCCAGGTCATGACGGTCACCTTCGAGATCACGTTCCTGGTCGTCGGACTGTCCCTGCTGCTCGGGGTGCCCGCGTCCTACGCGTTGGCCCGACGGGACTTCCCGGGCAAGCGGGCGGTGATGCTGCTGTTCGTACTGCCGATCCTGGTACCGCCGATCGCCTACGGAATCCCGCTGGCCACCGTGCTCTACAAGTTCCACCTGGCCGGTTCGCTGACCGGTGTGGTGCTGGCCAACCTGGTGCCGTCGATTCCGTTCGTGGTCTACACGATGACGCCGTTCATCGAGCAGATCGACCCGCGCCTCGAACAGGCCGCGCGGATGTGCGGCGCGCCGACGCGCAGCGTGCTGGGGCGGATCATCGCGCCGCTGCTGCTGCCCGGCATGCTGGCGGCCGGAATCCTGGTGCTGGTGCGCACGTTCGGCATGTTCGAGCTCACCTTCCTCACCTCTGGGCCGACCAGTTCGACGCTGGTGGTGAGCCTGTTCTCGGCGGTCTTCTCCGCCGGTATCCGCAGCGCGCAGAGCATCGATGCGATGGCGGTCATCTACACCGGTTCGATGCTCGTGCTGCTGGTGATCGCGCTGCGGTTCGTCAATCCGACCCAACTGGTCGCGCGCTCGCGCGACTGACCGAACCCCTCCCCCTTCCCAAAACAGAGCCATCGACGGAACGGACAAAGATGTCTCAAGCCCTCGATCGTCGCAAATTCCTGCTGGCCTCGGCAGTGACGGGCGCAGCGGCCACGGTGCCGCTGCTGCCCGGGGTGGCGTCGGCCGCCGCGGGTCCGGCCGGCCCCGCTCATCACGACAACCTCAACCCGGCCGTGCGACCGCCGGCGTCATGGTTCGCCGGGCGCGGCTGCGCCGACCAGCCGGGTCCGCGCGGTCTGCCGCAGGACTGCGCCGCCGACCGGATCGTGCAAGCGACGCAGCGTCCCCGGATCCCGCGCCGGGACTTCGTCGCGACGGATTTCGGTGCGGTCGGCGACGGTGTCACCGACAACACCAAGGCCATCGCGGACACGATCGCGGCCGCCTCCCGCTGCGGCGGCGGGCGCGTCGTGCTCCCGGCTGATCCGAGCACGGGCACCGCTTCGTACTTCACCGGCCCGATCCGGCTGCAGTCGCGGATCGAGCTGCACGTGCCGGCCGGGGTCTCCGTCCTGTTCAGCACCGACCCAACCGTGTACCCACTCGTGTACACCCGTTGGCAGGGCATCGAATGCTTCAACTACTCCCCCAACGTGTACGCCTTCGAAGCCACCGACATCGCGATAACCGGTGACGGTGTGCTTGACGCGCAGGCGTCCACGAGCAATTGGTGGGCGTGGAAGAGCCTGGAGACGAACGGCTTCAATGTCCTGCAGGCCTACGCGAACGACAACGTCCCGGTGGAGCAGCGGATCATGGGCGCGGGTTTCTACCTGCCGCCGACCATGATCGAGCCCTACCGGTGTGAGCGCGTACTCCTGCAGGGCGTCACCTTCCGCAACTCCCCCTTCTGGCACCTGCACCCGACCCTCTCGCAGGACGTGACGGTCGAAGGGGTGACGGTCGGCCCCACCAGCGGCCCGAACACCGATGGCTGCGACCCGGAGTCGTGCACGCGCGTCGTCATCGATCACTGTTCCATCTCGGCAGGCGACGACTGCATCGCCATCAAGGCGGGCCGCAACACCGACGGGCGACGGGTGAACGTGCCGAGCACCGACCTCGTCATCCAGAACACGGCCTGTGCCAACGGACACGGAGGCGTGACCATCGGCTCCGAGATGACCGGCGGAGTGGCCCACGTGTACGGCCGTGACCTGCTCTTCTCCAGCACGGAACTGCAGGCCGGGCACCGGCTCAAGACCAACTCGGTGCGCGGCGGGTTCATCGAGGACAGCAACATCTTCCGGGTCAGCGCGCCGATCATCGGCGGCCCGGCGCTCATCATCGACTACACCTACGGCGAGGGCGACACCGGCACGTACTACCCGACCGTCACCGATATCAACCTGCTGTACTGGACGGTGGGCCAGGCCACCGCGGCGTGGGACGTCATCGGCTACACCGAGGACCACGTCGGCACCGTGCTGCTGCAGGACTTCACCCTGACCGACCAGACCGGGACCAACACGCTCGAGTTCGTCGACGCCTTCGAACTCGTCGACGTCACCATCGACGGCTCGCCGGTCACCACCGGCTGACCCGCGCGGAAGGGCGTGCGTGCCCCCGACATCCGATCCGGAGGATATCGGGGGCACGCACGTGTATGGAGGGCAGCACCGCGATCAGGGGCCTCTAGCCGATCGCGGCCTCCAGGGCCTTGGCCATCGCGGCCTCGCCGAGGGCGTTGGGGTGGAAGGGCGCGGCGGGCGAGGTCGGAACCAGGCCCTCGATCCACTTCGTACCGATCGCCCGGCACACGTCGTGCCCGATGGTCGGGGTGTAGGTGTCGACGTACTCGGCGCCGTTGGCGGCCGCCTCGTTTGCCAACATCCCGTTCAGCTCCTTCTCGGTCTGCCGGAGATAAGAGACGTCCCCGTAAGCGATCGGGACGATCGGCCAGCAGCCGTTGTTGTGCTCGGGCAGTATGTCCGGGTACCCGACAACGTACACCGCAGCGTGCGGTGCGCGCTGGTGAATCTGCTGGAGAACCGCGGCAACCTTCGGACCGGTGGCGGAAATCGACTGGTAGAGCTGATCGATGCCGCCGGCGGTGTAGTGCGCGGTGCACGGGTCGCCGAACGGGTTGGTCAGGCTCTCCTCGGCGCAGGTCTCGATGATGTTGACGAATCCGATGTCGTTGCCGGCGATGCCGAGGGTCACCAGGCTCGTGCCGCTGGTGACGGAGTCGAGTTCGGGCGCGTTGATCGTCACGCCGAGGTCCGTCTGCGGCTGGGTCATGTCGACCGTCGTGGAGCCCGAGCAGCTGGCGTCGGCGAAGGAGGAGGCGCCGATCGCTGCGGCGGTGAGCGAGGGGTAGTTGCGGTCCGAGCGCAGGCACAGGCCGCCGGACTGGTTCGGAATGAGCGGACCGGCGGTGTAGGAATCGCCGAGTGAGACGTACCGGCCGGTCGAGGCGTTCGCGGCCGAGGCCGTGGTCAGCGCACCGGCCAGGGCAAGCGTCAATGCGCCACCGAGCCCGAGGGCGCGGCGCACATGCACAACAGCGGGCATGTGGGCTCCGGGAGGAGAGTAAGGGAGTTACTCGTCAGTAGCTGCGCAGCTGTGCTGAATGATGACGCGGAGGTTACGCGGCGTCAACGAGGCGCGACTCGGCGGGCTTCGAATTGGCCAATCCTTTACGCTGCGTCGCAACGCGCTGCCAGAGCGCACGCCCGCCGCGCTCGATGCCGAGCGACAGGAGCAACAGCACGCACGCGACGATGCCGTCGGCCCAGAAGTGGTTGCCGGTGACCACGACCACCAGCACTGTGGCCACGGCGTGCAGCACGGCCAGATAGCGCCAGCGCGAGCGGGTGATCGAGCAGACGGCCACCGCGACCAGCACGGCCCAGCCCACGTGCACCGAGGGCATCGCGGAGACCTGATCGGGTTGGAACCCGCCGATCGAGCCGTACACCGACTGGTTGTAGATCATCGCCGTGTCGACCATGCCCGTGGCGGGGACCATGCGCGGCGGGGCGACCGGGATGAACTGGATCAGCAGGCAGGAGGCGGTGAGCAGGGCGAGCACGGTGCGCCAGCGGCCGTAGACCTCCCGGTGCCGGACGAACATCCAGACGAGGAAGATGATCAGTACGGTGAAGTGCATGCTCGCGTAGTACAGGTTCGCCGCCTGCACGATCAGCGAGTGCGGCAGGATCCAGCCCTGCAGCGTGTGCTCGCTGGGCAGGTGCACGTCGCGTTCGGCGTTCCAGATCCACTGCCCGCGGTTGACGGCCGTGTAGTCGCCCGACCCGGCGAGCGCGCCGGCGACCTGCCAGAGCGCGTAGAGCGCGATGATCAGCGCCGCCTCGAACAGGAACGGACGCAGGCGCGGCGCTTTCCCGCGCAGCCGGAGCAGGCCCCAGGCGGCGCCGAGCAGTCCGGCGACGACCACTGCCTGCTGCCAGGTCCACATTATGTTCGGCATCACATCGCCCCGAGCCGCGCCGGCGGGGCTACGAGCTGGGACTTCGCGGCTTTCAGGACCGGAGAGATCGCCCTCGGGGAGTCTGTGCGGGGTTTCATCTCAGCCAGTCCTTCTCCAGAGCCGGGTCCGCATGCACGAGCCACCAGGCTACGGCGTAGATCGGCTCTCCTGCTTGAAGCGGGACGGACACGTGCGGATGGCGCAGCGCGTGCAGCCCGTCCGCTTCTGCCACAGCTTCGCCACAAGTGGTGGTCTGAACCTGTCCCACACTACAGATGTGAAACATTCATGAGTTACTCTATGCCGCTGGAGTTTGTCAGATTTATGCCACGTCATGTTCCCGCTGGTGGGTGGGGCGGACGGGCGTCTTCGTCTTGGGGGAGCCATGGGGTCAGGTGCCGCGGGTGTCGGGCCGTCGATACGCGCCGCCGGGGGTATAGCCGGCGCTGATCGGCAACCCTCGCAACGGCCTGCGTTCCCGGGGGACGGCTTCGGCCCCGACCTCGGTCCGGCGCCCCGGGCGATGGCCGTCGAGGGGATCGAGACGGCGCTTGTGCCGCGGATCAACGTGGCGGGCGAGGTGCCCGCCTCCTCGCTGCGGTTGCGGGAACTGCTTGCCTGGCGTCCGGGGATGGCCTCGATGGGGGTGACGTTCGTGGTCGTGCTCGCCTTCCTCCTGCTCTACGACCACGATCCGCACGGGTGGTTCAGCTGGCTCCTCACGTTCTGGTGGTCGCTGCCCGCGGCCGGGTCGATCATCGGAGTGTGCGGGCTGCTGGCGACCCGCCGGCATATCGCCGCCATCGACCAGTACTGGGCCGAAGAGACGCCGGTGGTCGACAAGGACCAGCTGATCGTGGTGGTGCCCACCATCGGGCGCGAGGACACGTATCCGGCGCTCGAGCGCTCGGTGATCTCCTACTGCCGGCATTTCCCGGGCCGTTTCCCGGGAGTGCGGATCGACGTGGTCACCGAGGAGGGGTGCGGCGCGGCCGCGCGGATCGACGCGCTGGCGAGCAGGTACCCGTGGGTGCGGGTGGTGACGGTGCCCAAGGCGTACACGACGCCCAACGGCACCAAGTTCAAGGCCCGGGCCAACCATTACGCCAACGAGGTGCGCATCGCCGAAGGCGAAGCCCGCGAGGACGTGTGGGTGCTGCACATGGACGATGACACCGCCGTCGGCTCGGACACCTCGCTCGCCTTGGCCCGATTCATCGTCGAGCAGCGACGGACCGGGCCGCGCACCGGGCCCAAGCACCTGGGCCAGGGGATCCTGACCTATCCGCGGGAGAACGCGCTCAACAAGCTGACCTGGCTAGCCGACGCCTCCCGCCCGGCCGCCGACTTCGCCCAGTTCTCCGTGTTCACCGGGCACGGCACCCCGCTGGCCGGGTTGCACGGGGAACTGCTGGTGATGCGCGCCTCGATCGAGGCGGAGATCGGCTGGGACTTCGGGCCCAAGGCGATCGTCGAGGACGCGCAGTGGGCTCTGTACTTCTCGCAGCGGTACCCGGGACGGGCCGGCTGGTTCAACGGCCGCTGCTACGGCGCTTCCCCGGCGAACGTGCGCGACTTCGTCAAGCAGCGCGACCGGTGGGCATGGGGGTTGATCGGGTTGGCGTGCAACCGCACGATCCCCCTGCGCAACCGGGCGATGATCGCGTATTCGGTGTGTGCGTGGCTGCTCAGCCCGCTGCAGCACATCGCGGTGATCCTGCTGGTCGGAGCGTGCTTCGGCGACCTGAACACCACGCCGATGACCGCGGCCGTGCTGCCGCTGTGGGCGATGAACGTCGCCTATGCGGTCTGGGTCTATTGGGAGGGCCTGAAGATCAACTGCCGCGTGTCGGAGAACACCCGCCGGCGCGAGTGGGAGTTGATCTGCGTCCTCGCGCTGATCCCCTTCTTCTCGCTGCTCGAGGCCTGGGGCGCGATCCGTGGACTGTGGCGATTCGTCAAGCGTGAGGAGAACAAGTTTGTCGTCATCGCGAAACCGGCGTAGCCGCTTTCACCCGGTGCGGCGCGACGCGGCGGTGTTCGTCCTCGGACTCGCGGTGCTGTGCGCGCTCTGCGTCGGTGTGGCCCGGATGCTGCCTGCTCCCGGCGCCGTTCCCGGGCAACGGACGGCCGCTGCGCAAGCGGATTCGACGAGCCACGCGGCGCTTGGGGTCTCGGGCAAGGCGAAAGGCGCGTCTCCGGCGACGCCGAGCGTGGCCAAGCCCTGGAGTCCGGGCCAGCCGCAGCTGGGCATCGACATCTACTGGCAGGCCAGCCCCGGCGAAGCGGCTGCGGTGACCGACGGCAAGATCCGTGCGGCTCTCGACTACGTGATATCCGAGGGCGCCAATGCCGTCTCCCTCTCGTTCCCGTTCTTCACCACCGGCGTCGACTCCAACACGATCACCGCGGATCCGGGCAAGACCCCGACCCCGGTCCAGGTCGCGCTGTTCGTGCGGGAAGCCAAGGCCGCGGGCCTGTACGTCGCGCTGCGCCCGATCCTGGACGAGACGGTGCTGCTGGCCCAGGACTCCACCCGCTGGCGCGGGACGATCACGCCGACCAACCTCGACACCTGGTATGCCAACTACACCGCGTTCCTCCTGCCCTACGCGCAGGTGGCGCAAAGCGGGCATGCGGACGCGTTCTACATCGGCACCGAGCTCAGCTCCATGGAGGCGCACGTCCAGCACTGGCACACTCTGGTGGACGCGGTCAAGAACGCATACACCGGCGACCTGGCCTACAGCATCAACTACAACGAGATGGCGATGAGCCAGCCGAGGGTCGCCGGAACAAACCCGGCGGTGGACGCCTACTTCCCCATGTACGGGCTCGGCGACAACGCCACGGTCTCCCAGCTCGTCGCCGGATGGAACGGCTGGCTCGACAAATATCCGGGCGGCGACCTCAGCGGGCTGACCATCTCCGAGACCGGGATCGTCGCCGAGAACGGCGCCTACCAGAAGCCCTTCGGCTGGCAGAGCGACCATCCGGCCAACACCCACGTGCAAGAACAGTGGTTCACCGCCGCGTGCCAGGTCGCGCAGCAACGGCACGTCGCCGGCCTGTACTGGTGGTACCTGAACCTGGAAGCCCCGGCGAACTCGAGCTACCCGATGGGGTTCCAGGGCACGAACGCCGCGAACGTCGTCGCACACTGCTTCAGCACCTATCCGCGCACCTGACCTCGTCCACGAAATGATCCCGTGACCACCGCAGCCACCAACCATGCGCACCGCCCCGAACCGCCGGCCGAGACCACCGGCACCGCAACGCGGACGCGCCTCACCCGCGCGCGCCGGACAACTCGGGAGGCAATACGGCTCGGGCGGCGCCCGGGCCTCGACGGAATCCGCGGCGGCGCGGTCATCCTGGTCATGCTCAACCACACCGGAGCGCTGCGCTGGGGCTTCGTCGGGGTCGACGTGTTCTTCGCTCTGTCCGGATTCCTGATCACGACGCTGCTCTTCGAGGAACGGCAACGCCACGGGCGCATCTCGCTGCGAGCCTTCTACCTGCGCCGGGCCCGCCGACTCGTGCCCGGACTCGTTCTGCTGCTGGTCGCCTACGCCGTCGCGGTCACCCGTTTCGGGCTGTTCGGCAGCTATTGGCCGCTGTGGCAACGCCTCGCCAGCACGCTCTTCTACGCCAACAACTGGGTACTGGCGACCGGGCACAGCCCGCTCGGCCCGCTCACCCTGACCTGGTCGCTCGCCCAGGAGGAGCAGTTCTATCTGCTCTGGCCGATCCTGCTGTGCCTCCTGTGGCGTCTGCGCGCCCGCCCGATCGTCATCCTGACGCTGCTCGTGGCCGCCGTCATCGGTCTGATGTACTACCTGCCGCACGTGTCAGCGGTGGCGCATCTGGATAACTACTACAACCCCGTCTACCGCTTCGGCCAACTCCTGATCGGCTGCGCCGCCGCTCTGCTGTGGCGCTACCGCCCCACGCACCTCGTGTTGCGATGGAGCCCGATAGGGCTGGCAGCCATCTTCGGGATCGGCTACTTCGCCGACGACACCAGCCGCGCCCTGCTGCCACGCCTGGCCGCCGGGGCGATCTGCGCCGCGGTACTCGTGCTGCACGCGGCCACCGGAAACCGCAGCATCCTCAACCGGCTGCTCTCCTTGCCCCCGCTCCGCTTCATGGGCACCATCAGCTACGGCCTCTACCTCTACCACCTCTCCATACTCACCGTGATGCTCGTGTACTGGCCCAACCTGACGTGGCGGGTCCAGACTGCGATTCTCATACCGGTCAGCATCCTGGTGGCATGGACCTCCTGGCACTTCGTCGAAAGCCGCTTCGTGTCTTCGCCTGGACGCGACAAGGAGACGCGGATACGGCGATCGCCCGACGGTGCCGGCACCTGACTCGGGCGTCAGCTGCCAGCCGGTGCGTCGCAGCGGGTGGCCACGGCGGCGAGGTGTTGTTCGAACAGGGCGCCGGCGCCCTGCGGGTTAACCCGGGCCAGCGCCACCATGGCGGTGATGATGACGTCGCAGAGCTCGTTCTCCACGTCCTGCCAGCTGTGCGAGAAGCCCTTGCGCGGGTTCTGGCCGGTGACGCCGATCAGCGCCTCGGCCACCTCCCCCGCCTCCTCGGTGATCTTGAGGATCTGCAGCATGGTCTTGGTGTCGGCGGGCAGCGAGCTGCCCTGGTCGAGCCAGGCCACGAGCCGGTCGACGGTCTGCCACGCGGAGTCGTCCATGGTGGAGGAATCTACCGGGCCGAGCTGACACAGCCGGTTGCGGCCGTCACCCCTGCCGCTTACGCGGGACGACGGAAGAAGGGGAAGAGCGGGCGCAGCGCCTCTTCGAGGTCGGCCGCCTCGCGGAAGTGCACGACGCTCATCCCGGCGTCGCGCGCGGCCTCGACGTTCTCCCATTTGTCGTCCACGAACAGGCAGCGATGCGCGGGCACTCCCGCCTGCTGCGCGGCGTGGGCGTATACGCGCGGGTCCGGCTTGGCGAAGCCGATCCGGCAGCTGTTGACCAGATCGTCGACGAACTCCGAAAGGCCGAGGTGCTTGAGGTCGGCTTCGAGGCGGGTGGTGCCGTTGGATACGAGCGCGACCGGCATGAGCTCCCGAGCGAGCTGCAGCAGGGCGATCACGTCCTCGTCGGGCGCGGACCGCATCGCCGACCACTCGGCGACGAAGGCTTGGGCGGCGGCGAGGTCCGCGCAGTACCCGCCGTCGACGAGGTCGGACGCGATGGCGGAGCGCCACTCCTCGTCGGTCACCTCGCCGGTGACGGCCGGGAGCAAGCGGTGCGGGGCGAAGGCGACGGCGGCGTGAGTGCCGGGCGGCAGGCCGTGGGCGGCTTCGACCGGTGCCATGGACGGCCAACGCCGCACCACGCCGTCGATGTCGCAGAGCACCGCATCGAACGGGCGGGCCGCGCGGATGCGCATCGCGGCCTGGAACTCCTTCACCAGGTCGTAGACCAGATCGAACCTCCCGAGGCCGGCATCGACCTCCGCCGCGAATTCCGCCTCCGGCCGACCGTCGGCCTTGACGGACTCGTTGTGGGCGACCATCCGGCAGATCAGGCCACGGATGAGTTGGTCGCCGAACTCCGGACCCGAACCGGCAGCGGCGTGGGCGGATTCGAGCACCGCCACGGGTGCGTCGTGCCAGAGCAGCGCGTCGATCGCGGCGAGGGCCAAGGAGAATCCCGCCGGACGCCAGCACGGCGCGAAGCCGGTGACCGCAGGCGGGAATCCCGTCGCGAACAGGACCTGGCCGGCGAGCTCGGCGTGCACCAGCTGGCTCGGCTCCGCGCCCGGCCGACGCTGGCTGAGCAGCGCGCCGAGGAACAATCTGGACTTCGCGATCGGCTCCGGATACTCCGCCTCGCCGAACGCCACCCGGTCGGCGAGTGTCTGGCGGTCCGTCCGCGCATCGAGGAAATCCGGACGCTCGAGATCACTCAACGCCTCGTTGAAGGCGCGAGCCGCTGCGAAGAACCGGGGCCAGTCCTCGACGCTCGCGTCACGCAATTCGCCTTCGAGCACGTGTGACGCGCTCCACCCGTCCACGGTCAACTCGCCGGTCCGGGAGCGGGCCGGCAGCGGGACACGGAACTCCGCGAACTCCTGTTGAGCCAGCGCTTCCATGACCTGCGCGCTCCAGCGCACCTCGTCAGGCGTGCCCTCGCCGCACGGCGTGAACACGAGATCCCCGGCGAACGCGGCGAGCACGTGCCGAGGCGGGGACGTGGTGGACGTGGACCGATGATCGCGCGCCGTCATGTCTGGCATCCTGCCAGACCAACGGCGCGCGATCACCTCGTGATCACCCCATGAACTACTGATACTGAACGATGATCTTCGTGTAGTCGTAGGCGTTCTGCGTCACGTTGGAGCAGGTGCCCGGCGCCCACGGCTCGACCGCGCCGGCCGGGCACTGGAAGTCGCGGTTGGCCGACCAGAAGGAGAACAGCTCCGGGTGGTTCGCGTTCGCGAATGCCAGCAGGTTGCTGAAGTCCGACTGCAGGAACAGCTCGGAGGGCTGATCGGTGTGGCCGTTCATCAGCGTGATCCCGAGGTGTGCCCAGGCCTGCGCGGCAGACCAGCCGTAGATGGACTCAAGCTGCGCGACCGCGTCGTCGGCGATGTTCTCGGTCTGCGCGCTCTCGGTGCCGGAGGTGAGGCCGGTGTCGAAGTCCATGATGTTGACGACGTCGAGCCGGGCGCCGTCGGCCTTCGCCTGCTGGATCTCGTCGGTGCCCGTGCCGGGGAAGCCGACAGTGGTCATCGGGATGGTGAGCGAGACCTTGAGGTTCGGGTTGTTCTTCTCCAGGATCGAGATGGCGCCGAAGCGGATCGCGGTGTTCGAGTCGAGCGCGCCGTTCTCGTAGTCGAAGTCGACGTGCGTCAGGTTGTACTTGGAGATGACCTGCTGATAGGCGGCGGCCAGCGCCGAGGCCGAGCCGCAGGTGGTGCCGAGTTCGGTGCCGTTGTAGCCGCCGAAGGTCACCGCCACGTCTCCGCCGGCCGCGCGGATCGCGTTGACGTCGGCGAGGACGGCCGTGTCCGAGGAGACGAGCTCGCCGGCGTTCCCGTCCCAGGCGGGCGTGCAGCCGCCGGAGTCGAGGACGAAGGAGAGGTTGTATTCGGTCTCTCCGGACCCGGATATCACCGAGGCGATCGGCTGCGACCCGTTGTCCAGCGGCATCCAGTAGACCGGGTGCGTCCAGCTGCCGGAGCCGCCGGTGGAGGTGCCCGTGCCGGTGGCCGTCGGGGTCGGGGAGGCGGTCTGCGTCGGCGAACTCGAGGCGGTCGGTGAGGCGCTCGCCGTCGTGGCGGTCGCGGACTGCGTCGGCCCGGCGGGACCGGTGAGCGCGAGGTCGTCCGCGTGGTAGGTGCCCTGGGCGTACCAGCCGTGCACGTAGACCTGGATCGAGGTCTGCGACGCACCGGTGGTGAAGGTCGTCGACAGCTGCTGCCAGCTGGTCGCCGACGGCGTCCAGGAATCCGTGCCGCCGGTGACACCGATATAGACGTAGGCACCCTCGACGTAGCCGGAGAGAGTGTAGGAGGTGTTCGCCTGCACGCTCACCGT
>Ga0185299_10001597_pt1 | contig 41436 bp, 38 predicted proteins | sample PaiPotPPA55metaG_FD_128002 | JGI IMG/M metagenome (GOLD analysis project Ga0185299, IMG submission 128002) | Iron sulfur acid spring bacterial and archeal communities from Banff, Canada, to study Microbial Dark Matter (Phase II) - Paint Pots PPA... ...
CAGCTTCCTGATGCGCTCGACTATCGGCTTTTTTGGCGGAATTGTAATCGCTGCCCTATGCCTGTTGCTTTTGATTTTCACGCTGCTGGATCCTGAGCCGATGGTGGCTTGTTACCTGGAACTCACACCGCTGGCGTTACGAGAGCCGGCGCGGCGAACGTTGATCCGTATGTTACAACAAATGGGCGCCTGGGCGCGCGGCACGCTCATTAATGGAGTAGTCACCGGGGCTTCAACCGGTCTTTTGCTGGCCTTAGTCGGTGTGCAACCGGCGCTCCTGTTCGGAGTTATCGCTTTCTTCGGCGAATTCGTTCCGATCATCGGACCGGTGGTGGTCGCAATTCCTGCCCTATTTGTAGCCGCAAGTCTCGGCTTCGGAAAATTCGGTCTGGCGCTGCTGGTGATTCTATTCGTGCAACAAGTGGAAACTAATGTTCTGATCCCTTTTGTCATGGGTAAGCAAATGAATCTGCACCCGGTGACAATTATTTTCTTCACCTTGGCGATGGGAACTTTGTTCGGAGGTATCGGTGCGATCCTGGTCGTTCCCGCCGCGGCATTTGTAAAGATTGTTATCAGCGAATTCTATCTGAATCCAAGGAACCGCGATCAGATATTGGTCAAGACCGAATCACGGCGCATCGCGCTTGGGGAAGGAAAACTAGGATGATAAAGCCGAGCGCTTCTTTCAGATCGTCAGATTCTGGATGGATAAATCGAGATCTGTAATGCTTTATTACAGTGGGTGACGGGTGTGCGTTGTAAAGTCCGATTCCTATATCTGCGCCAATCTGTGTCCATCTGCGGTTCGTCCGTCTCGACTATTGCGTCCTTGGCCGACGTAGCTAAAGGGGGAGGTGGGGCGAAGTCTGCTTGGCGTGGGCTTTTTCTCTTAGAAACGAGCCCTTTTTGCGCCGGCGAAGTGATAGAACTCGGCTTTTGTCCGTAACGGGTGAGATGCGATCGTTGAGGCGGCGGCTTTGAGCGATCGCGATCCATCGAAGAACATAAGATCGATATAGGCCAGACGGGTACCGAGAGCGCCGCCTAAAACTGTACCTAGCTTTTCGCGTTCCAGAGTGTCAGTTAACAGATCCTCTATCTCTCCTCGAACGGCTGCCTCCTGACCCTTAGGAAGGATGTTAGCCGGGAAGGTAACGAAAATGCAGTCAGCACCGAGATCGGCCACCGGATCTTTCATCTTGCCTTTGGTATTCAGATATTGCCCGATCAAATCAGGGAATCGAGTGACTCCGGTGATGACATCATTCCGCAGCAAGTGACCGGATTGAGCCGAAGGTTCGTAGAGTATAAACGCTTTGCCAGGGGCTTCTTTCTTCCAACCGAACTCAGTCTTCGCCTTTTCCAACAACTGCGGCAACTCTGTGATCGGAACTGCTTCTTTAAAAGATTGATCGCTGAGCTCCAGTGCGCCGATCCAGCTCGCAGTTCCGTGTTCTCCCAGTACTTCATCGAGCCAGAGGAAAGTCAGCTGGAACCTGGCTTGTTCTTCCAGCTTAACGAAATTCGGATGCCACAACGTGAGGTCGAGACGCCGTTTTTCTTCGTTTGGTTTCGGTATTACCCAAAGTGCATTTGCCTCAAACGAGTCTTCTCCGATGCGGATAGTGCTGGTGTGGGTGGATGCCTGGCGTGAACTAAGGAAGATCCAACCGGGAGCAAAAGTTCAGGGTCAGATCTAAATCTTCAACATTTTCCGTACGGCCTTCAATTTGATTTGGAGGTCGCGATCAACCAGCAAACGTTTTTCGAACCGTTTGATGGAGGTACTCACGGCTGGGTAGGCGACTCCACCGGCCGCATGACCTAACTCCGCTAAACGCATGCCGGCAAAGTTGCGAGCCAGATACCAAGCGGCCGGCAGAGCTCCATCGCCGCGGCTGGTGACAAGCTCCTCCCAGTCGCGCTTCCAGACACCGCTTACGGCGGCACAGATTGTCTGCCAGTCGGGACCCAGCCGTTCAGATTGCCGTAACCCCACCTGCTCATGCCGGTTGCCTTTGAACAATTTAATGGTTTGACGAACAAACGCTTCTGAACCGAAAAGCACGCTGGCAGAGACACGATCTCTCCAACCGATCTCCCAGTCACCGAGCGCGGCCATTTCTTGGAGCTGGCGCTGGTAGGCACTGCGCAAGCCACGGAGGGTATGATTGTCAAAAAAAGCGTAAATTGAATCGGTCGTTAGCCAACCCGGATTTTTCGTTTTGCCCACGTAGACGTTGTAGGAACTCCAGCGATAATTTAAGGCTTCAACCCGAGCCTTGATAACCTCCGGACTTGGTGCTTTGGCTGATTCAGCTCTTCCTTCGTGTCCGCCCAAGCCACGGACGCGGACCGGATTGAGATGAATATAGCGGTTAATGGTCAAGGCAGAGCCATCCTGGTCATGCAGCACCGCTTTGAATCGTCCTTGAAAGAGGGGACCAACCCGTCGCTGAAGCCGGTTGAACCAAGTGCTATAGGATACGTTCAACCACTGCATGGCCTGGCTAAGGTTAGCCTTGGGCGTCTCGACCTGCAGATGATAATGGTTTCCCATCAAGACGTAGCCATGGATCTTGAGACCGAAACGCTTCGGCAAAACGCTCAGTAGTTCAAGAAAATGGAGGTTGGTGCGTTCATTCGAAAAGATCTGCCTTTTCTCCAGACCCCGGTTAATCACGTGGTACCAGCCGCCTTCAATATCGAGCCGCAGCGGTCGAGCCATGACCACTGAGCATAGCCATTGCACGTTGCTCAACGCAAGCGTAATGTTGAAGGTTTAGACGTGACCCCTATTCCGACCCGCATTACGCGGGAGAGGACTAGCAAGCGGGCTCTTCCTTCCACACCGCCTCGAATGATGTAGTGCTTTTGCTCCATACGAGAATTTTGTTTTCCGAACAGACAGATATGGCGAACTCAGTCCAGGCAATCTGGAGCCACACGAGTTGAACCAGCAGCTTAGACGGCCGCCACTCCTTGGAACGACCTACTCCTGTTCCATTGATATAGCCGGGGCTGCTTTTGATCAAGCTAGGCGGTCAAAAAGGGGATGTGAGATCGCGGTCGATGTTAAGTCGTTTTTCGAGCCGGGTGATAGCCATGCTGACAGCCGAGTAGGCGAAGTCGCTGGCGACTGAGCCGAAATGGTATCGCTCAACCGATCTCGACGGAGATGGCTTGGATCATAGGACTGGATGGGTGTGAACGGGAATGTGAGGCAACTTGACTTTTTGTCGCCGGTCATGTGTCTAGGTGGGTTGAATGATTTTCAAAATCTCGCCTGAACGCGTGAATTGGGTTCGCCGTGCGCCATCTGTTTTGGCGCTGTTTTGTACAGTGCTCTGTTTCGTTGGTTGTTGGGCAGCCGGCGACTATCATGCATATGTAGGCGACCAGAAGAAATGGCCTATGTCGACCGGTTCGTACGCAGACACGGTTGACGGTATTCCGGTTTTCTACAACTTCCCACCGCGGCCATACGTCGTGTTAGGTTACCTCGAAGCCAAGACCGCCCCAATTCGCCGGCATACTCGGTTTAGCTTCGCGGCTCGCCGCGCCAAGGATCTCGGTGCAGACGCGATCATTGCATTGAACAAAGACGGTCAGAATAAAGAGTTAGCCGAGACCTTCGGGGTCCATTTCGATCCGGATTCTTCCAGCGGCGATTTCTTTGGCGCAGCTGAAGCCGTGCTGATTCGCTGGGGTAAATAGCATCTAGGTTCGTTCGGGAGGCCAACAGGGTCGCGTCTATACAAAACACAGATCGGCCCACCGAAGAAAACCATTAAGTGGCCAATCATACATCATCACTTTGTATTTTGTATAGACTCGACCCCGTTTTACTTGCCCCCCGCTACGCGGTTGCAATTCGGACTTGGCGCAGTACTCCAACACTCCATCACTCCGCCTGGCCGGATTCGAGGACGACGACGAGGACGACCTGCCGCGCCGTAGGCTTGGCGAAGTCGGGAGTACGAAGAGCCTGTTGATGGCGTTGTCGTTGGCAATTGTCACGAGGCATTGTTAGGGGAGCGGGGAATTGATAATCTCGGGGTATGAAACTACCCCAGAAGCAATCTTTTGATACCTTGGTAGGAATCGCCAGAGGAATAATGAGGGCGAGCCTTTCTCGCCGCACTGTGCTGGCTGGTGGTGGGTTGGCGGCGCTAACCGCAGCCGCCCGCGCGGCGGGCGGTTTCGGCAATCCGGACCAGCCGCCCGAAGGCGCTGTCAATGTCACCAACCCCAAGGCGTTGACCGATCCCGGGCCACAGGATCCCGGGCTCGCGGGCTTTGAGCCCAGTTTCCTCAACCCGCCGGCTACCGACGTCAACGGGATGCCGCAGTTTTGGGCGTCGTTCAACCTTATGCCCAAACGCATTCAGAACGGCGGCTGGGCACGGCAGATCACCCGGGACGACTTTAACATCTCGACGACCATCGCGGGCGTTAACATGCGCCTGGGCCCGGGCGGCGTTCGCGAGCTCCACTGGCACCAACAGGCGGAATGGTCCGTCGTAACCTACGGTAACTGCCGTATCACGATCCTGGACCAGGAAGGCCGTCCGCAGGTCGCCGATGTTAAGGAAGGCGATCTCTGGTATTTCCCGGCCGGTCTGCCCCATTCCCTGCAGGGCTTGGACCCCGACGGTACGGAGTTTGTCCTGGCCTTCGACAACGGCGAATCCTCGGAGTTCAATACCCTTCTGGTGACCGATTGGATCGCCCATACCCCACCGGACATATTGGCTAAGAACTTCGGGGTTCCAGTGGAGGTGTTCAAGAACATCCCGTTGCACAACAAGTGGATTTACCAGAGCAACCAGCCGGCGCCGCCACTGGAAACGGTCGGGGCGCAGATGGCCGCTGCGGCCGGCCAGCCGCCCAATCCCTTCGTGTTCAACCTAGCCGGGATGCCGCCGACCCATGAGACCAAAAGCGGCACGGTGCGGATCGCCGATAGCAGCAACTTCTTCGTATCGAAGACAATTGCGTCCTCACAAGTTGTGGTTAAACCAGGCGGCCTGCGAGAGATGCACTGGCATCCGAACGCCGATGAATGGACCTATTTTCTCAAGGGTACCGGCGCGTGACGGTCTTCAACACCGGGCCGGCGGCGATGACCGCAGACTTTCATCCGGGTGACATCGGCTACGTCAAAAAGGGGCTTGGCCACTACGTCGAGAACACGGGCAACTCGGACCTGGTCTTCATGGAGGTGTTCCGGGCTGAGCGGTTCGAGGAGGTCTTGCTAGCCGATTGGCTGGCGCACAGTCCGGTGGGGATGGTCGCCGAAACGCTGAACCTCGATCCCTCAGTCGTCGCGCAATTTCCGAAGAACCGGCCGGACATCGTGCCGGCCTGAACACCCAAGGCCGCGACGTGATACCTTTCTGGTCGATGGTTCGAGGCGGATGACGCCCTCGCCTCGGCCGCCGCCAAGGCCGCGCGCGAACCCACGGTCGACCAAGTCGTGATCTGCACACCCGACAAGGATCTCGGGCAGTGCATTGTGGGCACGCGCGTCGTGCAGCTGGATCGCCGCCACGGCGTCGTTCGGGATGAGGCCGGTGTCGTCGAGAAATTCGGAGTCGTGCCCGAGTCGATTCCCGACTACCTGGCCTTGGTCGGCGACAGCGCCGACGGCTTTCCGGGCGTGTCTGCAGGGGAGGCCAACAGGGTCGCGTCTATACAAAACACAGATCGGTCCATCGGAGAAAACGGTTCTGTGACTAATATCATACATCGTCACTTTGTGTTTTGTATAGACTCGACCCCGTTTGCCTGCCCTCGGGAAATTTAGAGCGAGGTTCAAGAGGTGGTTGCTAAGAGAAGAAACCTGAAAACTTCAGCGTTTGGCAGCCTGACCGGTATTGATGATTGGATGGGGAGCGGGCTCCAAGATCGCGTCAATACAAGACTCAGTCACAACCCTTCGATTCAGTTGGCGGCTCTGAGGATTATGCCGGCTGGAGGTGTTTGCAATTGACGGCGTGGCAAAAATTGGCTTCAGCGCTGCTGCTGTCAGATTACAGATTTGTCTTGTATAAGACGCGATCCCCTATTTGCCCTCTAAGTAAGAGTAGCCAATCGCTCTCCGTCTCCTGTACGATAGCTTTATGGCATTCAGCATGAAACTCTGGCAAGTACAGGGTCCAGACTTGAAAGAAATAGGTGCGGCCAGTCTAGACGATGAGAAAAGACTTGAAACTTGGGTCGTTAAGGACCCAAGCATTCTCGGCATTAATATTTTGTTGATTGGCCAGCAGGTTGTCACGCAATTCGGCGGACGTATCGATTTGCTAGCCATCGATGACGAGGCCAATCTGATCGTGTTGGAACTAAAGCGTGACAAAACGCCACGCGAAATTGTCGCCCAAGCCCTCGACTACGCTTCCTCGGTTAACGGTCTCTCGTACGAACAGATCGACGCGCAGAGCAAGGAATTTAAAGGTAAGGCGTTATCCCAGGCATTCAATGACCACTATGGCTTCCCCCTTCCGGAGACGGTAAACGCCAGCCACTCGATAATTATTCTCGCGTCATTGCTTGACGATTCCTCGGAGCGGATCGTTGAGTATCTGTCTGAACAATACGGTGTACCGATAAACGTGCTCTTCTTTACTTTCTTTTCCGCAGGGACCGCTGAATTCTTAGGGCGCGCTTGGCTGAAGGACCCAGAGGAGCTGCAAGATCGCGTTCAGGCGAACAAGCGGGCACCATGGTCTGGTTACTATTTTGTAAACATTGGAGAAGGTCCGGATCGAAGCTGGGATGACTGCGTAATTTACGGTTTTGTCGGAGCAAACGGTGGAGAAAAGTACATTAGCCCGTTGAAAAAGCTTAAAGCGGGAGATCTTATTTTTGCCTACTTGAAGGAGCTTGGTTATGCGGGCTTCGGTACGGTGATGCGCCCGGCGATGATGGCTCGTGACTTCGTGCCTGAGGGGCAAGAGAAAACATTACTGGATTTACCTCTGAAGCAGCCAAAAATAGCTCAAAACAAAGATGATCCTGTGCTCAGCGAATGGGTCGTAGGTGTCAAATGGCAAAAGACATTCGCGAGGGAACAAGCTAAGAAATATCCGGGCATCTTTGCTAATCCGCATATCGTGTGCAAGCTAAGCAATCCACGCACGGTGGAATTCCTAAGAGAAGAGTTCGGAGTTTCTGAGTGATATCCTTGTTCGGGTTCTATTTACAGAGTTCATTTCACAGGCTGAAAAATTTAGAACGGATAAGAGGGCCTGAACGGAAAGCTGTTGCCGCGTCGATCATGAGCATCAACGATTACGAACCGCTGCTCGTTGATGCGCGGTGCAAATTTTGTCTCTCAGTGTAACCGGTGAAACGATTTCAACAGCGTCACCCCAGGACCAAAGCCAGCGTTCGAACTCAGGACTAACCGCGACCTTTAGTTTGATTTCTACGGTTTCGTCGTCGCGAGCCCGAATGGATTGAGAAGAATGCCAGGTGCGTTCTGAAGCCACGGTTGCTGCCCAACCGCTAAATCTGAGTACGATTTCTTCAGGCGCGGTGCCGATGTAAACGCCGATGGAGTCTAGTAACGTTTTATTCACATCGAACCCGGTTGGTCGCTTGAAGTGATGAGGTAACTTTTTGGCCCGGCTGATTCGGCCTAAATGGAAAGTCCGCAGGTCGCGCCTCACCATATCCCAGGCCCGGAGATACCACTGGTTCTCGACGCAAATTAATGAGTAGGGTTGAACCCGGCGAAGTTCTGGCCCTTTGGCTTGCAGCTTCCGGTATCGAAGTTCGACTTCACATTGCTCGCGCAGCGCCGCTGCTACGATCTCGAAGACAGCTAGATTTTGTTTGGAAACTCCGATTGGCCGGACGTTGAATGTCTGCTCAAGTTCGTGCCAGTTAAAGCTAATCTGGCCGTCCAGGCTCGACGTCAGTTTTTGGAATGCGTCCGCGAGCGGCTTCTGAAACGGGGTGTTTGCGTACTGTTCCACTGCTTTCCTGGCGACGAGCAAAGCGATTAACTCGGACTCGGTGATATGGACTGATGGGAAATGGGTAACGGCCTCAGTGAAATAGAACCCATGCCGTTCTTGATCGTACTCAATCGGCAGATTGAGTTGGTACCGCATATAATCGATATCCCGCTGAACCGTCTTAGCCGATACCTCCAGTTTTTGGGCGAGAGAAGAACAGTTTGCCCGGCGTTGGGTCTTGATCGCTCGGTAGATCTGTTCCATCCGAGCCATGGGCATCCGGGTAACCGGTACACGCGACGATCGGGTTCTAGCCACGGAAAGACATTTTACCGGCTGACGCCGAGATAGAAAGAAAACTTATTTCACCACAAAGGCACAAAGGACACGAAGAAAAGAACGCTGCAGAAATAGTAAAAAACAGGGTTAGATTTCGGAAAGCCTTCTTAATGATCCCTATCTTGGTGTTCTTCGTGTCTTTGTGGTGATACCCGTTTTATTTTGGGTGGTGGGACAGTAGATGTCCTATCCCCGGTGCGAAGGTGAGGCTTTATAAGAATGAGTGCGTCTTCCTTTCACTTTGTTGCCCCGATACGGCATGAGAACCTTGAGATCCATTTCCTGATCGGGCCATCGGTTCCTCCCGATTACCTGACGTTGGCTGAGGGATCCAGCCAACAAATCGTTGAGATCTTTGAGACTGGCCGGGTTGGCCGATTAGCGGTCTGGAATAAATCGACGGACAGACCATTGTTTATCCAGGTCGGCGAATTGCTTAAGGGTGGCCTGCAAGATCGGACGGTGGCGACGGACCTGGTGTTGGACCCGGGTGAGAAATTTGACGGTCTCCCATCTTATTGCGTTGAGAGAGCCCGCTGGTCGAAACGACAAGCAGAAGATCATACCAAGTTTACTCCTAGCCAGGAGTTTGTATCGACGAAGCCGCTACGAAAAAGCGTAGAACGCCGAGCCGATCAAGCTAAGGTGTGGGCTGCGGTCAGTAAAGCGCAAGCAGAGATGGCATGTGCTGTCCCTGGTTATAAGGAATCCAAGGCGTCACCGTCGAGTTATAAGATGAGCTTGGAGGACGCGGCTCTGCAGAAAAACGTTGAGGAATGGTTTCACGTGATCCATGAGGGATCACCGCTGGACGCGAAAACGGTTGGTGTAGCGGTTACGATCAACGGCCGGCTGGAAAAGATCGATTGGTATGGGCACGCACAGACGTTTCAAATGTTGTGGCCCGGGCTGTTGCGCGCAGCAATCCTGGAAGCGTTGTTAGAGAAGACACCGGACACCAAAAGCCCGAGACCTCTGGATAAAACTCGATTCCGCGATTTACTGCGTCGATTGGAAACGGTACAACCGCGCAAGGAACGGCCGTCTCCCCAAACAATTGGTGACACTTGGCAGTTTGCGAATTGCAGTGTGAAACGTACGAATTACCAGCGCTTGAACACCGTCGCGCACACCAGCGCTAGTTTTTGATCGTATGTTCTTCACTGCGACTGACATAGCGAACTTTGTCGCCTGTAGGCATTTGCTGACGCTGAAAATGGATGAAGCCGAGGGGAAGATTCAGAGGCCCCATTTTCATGATCTCGGCGTTGAGTTACTTCGAGAATTAGGGGATCGGCATGAGGCGGCTTACTTCAAGCAATTAGCGAGTAAGCCGGGCTGTCGAGTCGTCTCGATTGCGACGGATGTCGCGTGGACGGAATCAGTTGACAGAACGAAGGAAGCAATTCGGAGTGGCGCCGATGTGATTTATCAAGCGACGTTCCAGGATGGGAATTGGGGTGGTCGGGCGGATTTTCTTGTCCGCGTGGATAAGCCTAGCCAACTCGGTTCATTCTCATACGAAGTCGTGGAGACGAAGCTGGCGAAGTCGGCCAAGGTACGAGCGATCCTGCAGCTCTGTTTTTATTCGGAGCTGCTCGGGAACCTACAAGGGCTTCAACCCGAATCGATGCATGTTGTTTTGGGCGGTAGCCTCGATCGGGAAACGTTCCAGGTATCGCGTTACATCGCTTATTTCCGGAAGGTGAAACGCGACTTTGAACAGGCATCAGCCGGTCCACGAGATACATACCCGGAGCCGGTTGCGCTGTGTGACGTTTGTGAATGGTTTTCCGTCTGTGACGATCGATGGCACAAAGATGACCATTTATCGTTGGTCGCGGGTATCTCGAGGCTGCAACGAAAGGAGGTAGCCTCCCGGGGGATCAAAACAATGACGGCTCTTGGGAACCTAACCCTGCCGCTTGATCCGAAGCCAGAACGAATCGGCGAGACAGCGCTGGCACGTATCAACGATCAAGCCCGGTTACAGGTGCAAGGCCGCAACGAAAACCGGCTCATCTATGAGCTGTTGCCGGTCCAAGAAGGATTTGGCTTATCTGCTTTACCAGAGCCGTCAACTGGCGATGCCTTTCTCGATTTCGAGTCCGCAGATTATGCTTTTGAAAACGGAATTGAGTATCTGATCGGTCTCGTCCTTTTGTCAAAAGAATCAGGCATGGAGCCTGAGTACCAATCACTTTGGTCCTTCGACCCGATAGCCGAGAAACAAGGATTCGAGCGATTGATCACGACAATAATGGATCGATGGAAGCATTACCCCGGCATCCACATCTACCATTATGCGCCGTATGAACCGGCAGCGATCAAGCGGTTGGCGGCTCGTCATGGGACGTGCATCGACGAGGTTGATCAGCTTTTACGAGGCAAAATCTTTGTGGATCTTTATCGGATCGTCCGCCAATCGTTACGAGCATCGGTTGAAAGTTATTCAATCAAGAAGCTGGAAGAGTTTTATGCGTTCAAACGTGCGGTGAGCGCGCGGGATTCGGTTGTCGCGTTACAGACGTTCCAAACCGTGTTGGCGTTAGGTGGCGACAAAGACGTGGCAAAACAGACCATCGCCACTATCGAGGCTTATAATCGCGACGATTGTCTGTCGACCTTGCGGTTACGCGACTGGTTGGAAGAGCGGCGGAAAGAGCAGGAGATAAAGATCGGCCAGCCTCTGCAACGCCCGGAGCTGATCACAGGTGAGGCGAACGAGAATCTGACCGAGGAACTGAACCAGGCTAGGGCTATCGCCGATAAGTTAGTAGAAGGCTTGCCCGCAGATCAGTCAAAACTGACGGACGACGAATATGCGCGTTGGCTGCTCGCGCAGATGATGGAATGGCATCGACGAGAAGACAAATCGTCCTGGTGGGAATATTACCGGTTACGAGAACTGTCCGATACTGAACTGCTGGAAGACAAGAGTGCTCTTGGCGGATTAACCTACCTTGGCGCGGTTGGGAAAGAGAAAAAATCGTTGATCCACCGGTATCGATTTCCAACTCAAAGTCACGCAATGGATCGGGCCAACGAAGTGCGTGATCCGGGGACAGGAAAGAAGCCAGGTACGATCGTCAATATCGACGAGCAGAATTTTACAATCGATTTGAAGCGCAGTGAAAACTCAACGGTCGAAGAACCGAAAGCGCTGATCCCTTACAACATGGTCAACACGGATCCTTTACGCGGCAGTCTTTGGCGCCTTGGTTCCTTGGTGGCGGAGAATGGGATCGATGCGGATGGCACGTATCGCTGTGCGCGTCATTTGCTTCTCCGGCGTCCACCATCATTGCTAGCCCCGGGCCTAGCGACCGTGATCGACGCCGAAGGTCAACTGACTGAGGCCGCAAAAAATCTAATCACGCGTATCGCAGAAGAACCTTCGGTGCTGCCGATCCAAGGTCCACCGGGCTCCGGCAAAACCTCTACCGGAGCACGGATGATCGTCGAATTAGTGAGGCAGGGCCGCAGAGTCGGGATTACCGCAGCCAGTCACAAAGTAATAGGACTTCTTTTGGATAAGGTCTGTAACGTTGCACAGGAAAACGGCGCTTCGTTACGGGCCTGGCAAAAGTGCGAGGAAACAGAAGGCTGCAATCATCCTGCGGTGACGGTGTCGAAAGATAACCAGTCAGTTTCAGATGCATTACTCGAGAAGACGGCGGATGTAGGCGCAGGAACAGCTTGGCTATGGGCACGTCCGGAAATGGCCGGTTCCGTTGATGTCCTATTCATTGATGAAGCCGGCCAGATGTCGTTGGCGGATGTTCTGGCTGCCGCACCAGCAGCCAGAAGCCTGGTCTTGCTCGGTGACCCCCAACAGCTCGAGCAACCACAGCAGGGAATTCATCCTCCGGGATCGGAGGGCTCCGCGTTTGATCATCTGCTGCGAGGTTGTGCAACAATCGGATCGCAACAAGGTCTGTTTTTAGCAGAGACACATCGTTTGCATCCTAACGTTTGTGATTTTACATCGGAACTTTTCTATGAGGGGCGACTAAAGCCAGACTCGGAGAACCGGCTGCAACGTATCAACACTGAAGGTCTGCTGGACGGCACTGGACTTCGATTCATTCCAGTTGTGCATTCGGGCAACCAAAGTGAATCGAAAGAAGAAGTTGATCGGATTTCCGAGCTCATGTCGGACCTGTTTGCGAGGGAGAGCAGCTGGACAGATAAACAGGGAGAAATTCAAAAACTGACTCTAGACGACATTCTGGTGGTTGCTCCCTATAATGCCCAGGTGGCAGCCCTTCGAAAAAGCCTTCCAGATGGGGCAAGGGTAGGGACTGTGGACAAATTCCAAGGTCAAGAAGCTCCAATCGTCTTCTACTCCATGGCGACCTCAAGTCCGGAGGATGCGCCGCGCGGCATGGAGTTTCTATATAGCCTGAACCGCCTGAACGTTGCGATCTCTCGTGCAAGATGCATCGCTGTTGTCGTTGCAAGTCCGGCGCTTTTTCGGGTCGAATGTAAAATTCCGCGGCAAATCGAGCTGGCCAACGCGTTCTGCAGGTATCTCGAGATGGTGCAGCCTGAGTTAGCAGTCTTTTGTTGAGACCAGTCTTATGACCGTCGCGGATATGGCTCGATCTTTGTATGGGGAGCGCCGGAGTTGGTGTGAGGCTGCAGCTAAGTTCCGCAAAGCCTACCGTTCAGGCGCAATACGCCAATTGACGTATTGCCAATAGGCCATCTCAGAGGCATTGATCGCATCGTCTGTTGCTGCCCCCATCTCGCCAATCATGTGATCGAGACTAACTAACCGGCTGTTTTGACGAAAAACTTGAAAGGTTACACGGCATCATTGGAAGATCCTACCGTCGTGTGTGTTAGCCCGAAATCGGCCCCCCCGTCGAAAGGCGCCACGCCGCAGATCGCAATGCCCGACTCTTCGGGCCGTCGTAGTATGAAGAATTTAGAAATTCGAGAAATTTTTTCTTTATCTCTGCGCTTGTTTTTGCTGATGATCCCACGCTTTGATGTTCTCCTCCGACCGCACAGTGATGTACGCGCAATGGTTTTCAGTCGCCGCTAACGGGACCAGGACCAAACCCTTCATGGAATTGGAAACAACCCGATCGCAGTCAGATGCCTAGAATCGCTTTAAGCGATTTCCACTTTCACCAACCAATTTCGGGACGAATCGAGCCGAAGTTTGCCGACGGGCAGGGTCTCGATGTGGAGTCGAGGTCTCGAGCAGAGAACTCGCGCCTCATACAGATAGAGACAACGCGTCTGAGCTGGGTTCTGCGAAGCAGAGAAGTGGGGAGAATAAGATGAGTGTAACCGTCCAAGAACCCCTTCAAGGGTCCAACGGTCATTCTCGCGTCGCGAAATCTTTGTTAGACGCGCGTCGCGAGCTGATCGATCTGACTCGACGAAATCGCTTGGTACATACGCCACGAACGGGTAGCCGGCCACATTGTCTCGAGATTTTAGCTGCTGACCCGAACACTCTGTTTGTCGGGCTCAGGCGGGACAACAAGAAATTTCCTTTTGCACCCGGTTCTGAACGCCCTGCGGAGGAAACGGCCGAGGCTGACGAAGTCCACGCCGCTCCTGTGAATCGCTCTAACGCGCTGCAGACGAAGCTCGATGCCGAGAAGCTGGAACGTAAGCTACTTAAACTTTATCTTGAAGCCCGGACTTTCGAGGAAGAACAAGGCGTTAGTATTCTCTTCCTCGCGATGGGTTTCTTGAATTGGTTTGAGGAGGATCGATCCGAGATACCGTCGTCTGCTCCGTTGTTACTAGTGCCCGTCGGTCTCGAACGTAAGCAAGGGCGGGATCCATTCGTTCTGCATGGCCGTGAGGATGACATGTTAATGAATGTCTCGTTGGCCGAGAAGCTGCGTGGAGAGTTCGGAATCACGCTACCGGACCTGCCTGAGGGCGATGAATGGTTACCAAGCGAATACCTATCGGCCGTTATTGCTGCGATTGCGGGACAGAAGCGATGGACAATCGATCATCATGGCATCGGGCTCGGCTTTTTCACGTTCTCAAAGTTCTTGATGTGGCGCGACCTGGATTCGTCCACTTGGCCGAAGCCGAACGACCTTCTAATGCATGGTTTGGTAGGTCAACTGATCGGTGAGGAAGTCCCTGAAGATGACAATGTCGCCCCATTGGTTTCCGATGAGGAGCCGATTGATCGACACATCGACATCGCGTCAGCAACTCACGTCGTGGATGCGGACAGTTCGCAGGCGGTTTGTATCGAAGAAGCACGTCGAGGCCGCAATCTCGTAATCCAAGGGCCGCCTGGCACCGGCAAATCGCAAACCATCACGAATATCATTGCGAGTGCGGTCAACGAAGGGAAAACGGTTCTCTTCGTGGCAGAGAAAGCAGCTGCTCTGGAAGTTGTCTCCAGTCGGTTAAAGAATGTTGGTCTCGAACCGCTCTGCCTGGAGATTCATAGCAAGAAGTCCACGAAAGCTGCTGTGATCGGGTCGTTGGAACGCGCGATGCGAGCGGGCGGAGCGACTGTTCAGGCTGGCAAAAATGCCGGGGATCTCCGTATGGCGCGAGATCGGTTAAACGATTGGTCAGCCGCCCTCCACCGGCAGATCCGCTCAACCGGGCGCACACCTTATCAGGTGATGGGGACGATATTGAAGTTACGAGCCGACAATGTGCGAGTTCTCTCAGAGCGCATCGACGATGCCGCAAATTGGGATGCGGCAAAATTAGGTGAAATTGATCAAGCGATCTTAAGGGCTGCGGCCGGAGTGGAGAGACTTGGAGCGGTCCCGGAACAACATCCCTGGTTTGGAACCTGGGGAGATCGATTGAACCCGCTCGTTGCTGAACGGCTGAAGGCCGATCTCGAAGAAAGTCGGAAACATTTAAAGGAGATATTTGCACTTTGCGCCCAAGCGGCTGTTGTCCTGAAAACACAACCTGGCCAAACGATTGCCGCCATCCGGCTTACGCTTGAATCTTTATACTTGCTTGCGTCAGTTCCGGTTAAGGGCCGGGAAAACCTTAAGAACGATATTTGGAAAACCGGCCGACCCGGGATTGAGGGGCTCTGCAAGAATGGAAAGCTGTGGTGTACGACCCGGGCGGAGCTGGGTCCCGTGCTGGCTGAGAATGCGTGGTCGACGGAAACTGCTTCGACCCGAGAGGCGATAGCAAAATTGGGTGGCTCGTGGGTTCGCTTCTTCTCCGGCAAATATCGTCGAGGCGTGACGGAACTGAAAGGTTTGTACAAAGAGAAACCGCCGCGGGAACGGGAACAACAATTGAAGGTTCTTGATAAGCTCATCGCAGCCCAACTTGCTCATAAAAAAGTATCCGAAGAAAATGAGCTAGGACAAAAAGCCCTTGGTGCGTACTGGGCTTACACCGAGACCGACTGGGGAACGGTTGATCAGCTCATCGACTGGTCGAATAAGGCAGAACTGCTCGATCCAGCCATAATCGAGCGAGGTGCGGACGTTAATGATCAAGTTTGTGGTGCTATCGCTGGTAACCTACAAACCGCGGTTGATGCGTTTTTGCTGGCCTTCACCAAAGTGACGGAATGCGTTCGGCCGGACGTTCAGATTCTTTTTGCGGTTCCTGATTTAGAGCAAGCGGACCTTGTTCTGGTCTCCAATACTATAGAGCACTGGATAACTGAGCTACCGAGTTTTGATGAATGGGTTCAGGCCCGAGAGTCGATTGGGAAGCTTGACCAGCTTGGTTTGGGGATAATTGCGGAACAATTGCGCACCGGTGGGATTTCACCAGCTGAGGCATCTGAGATGGTTGAGATCCTTCTGGCTGAAGCTCTGTGGGGGGCAGCGTGCGCAGATAATCGTGAGTTGAACGCGATCGACGGTGCCGAACGAACTCGATTGGTTGACCTTTTTTGCACTTTGGACCGCCAACGAATCCAGCTTACACGGGCTGAGGTACTGGCGGGCTATCTGAGTCGAAAACCAGATGGTACGACGGGGGAAATGGAAATTGTTCGGCATGAGATCGGCAAGAAACGTCGGCACCTGCCGATCCGCAAACTCATGGAGAAAGCGGGATTGGCGGTACAAGGATTGAAGCCGGTTTTTTTAATGAGCCCAATGTCCGTTGCAGAGTTCTTACCAGCGGGTCGGCTTCGGTTTGATTTGGTAGTGATGGACGAAGCCAGTCAGGTTCGACCAGAAGACGCATTTGGGGTCATCGCGCGCGGCCGGCAGTTAGTGGTAGTAGGAGACAGCAAACAACTTCCTCCGACTAACTTCTTCCGGATGGTTTCAGAAGATGATGAAGAGGACTCGGAGGATGAGGAACAGCAAGTCAGAGTACGGCCTGAAGATTTCGAAAGTATCCTGAAACTATTCAGCGCTCGCGGAGCACCCGAACGGATGTTGCATTGGCACTATCGGAGCAAGCATCCCTCTCTGATCGCGCTGTCTAATGAAAGATGTTACGGAGGAAGGCTATTGCTGCCACCGAGCCCAGGTGCGGATCAGGAAGACCTCGGACTTCGCCTCGTGAAAACGCCAAGTGGACATTACGAGCGTGGTGGGTCGGGGTGCAATCTAGTTGAAGCAGACATTATTGCAGAAGCGGTTGAAGAACATCTGAAGAAAAGTCCAAACCGTTCGCTTGGTATTGCCTCTTTCTCGGTAGCGCAACGAGAAGCTATTTACGAAGCGTTACGCAGAAAAGGTATCGGGCACGAGACGGAAACGTTCGCCCCAAAAAACGAGCGTTTGTTTGTCAAGAATTTAGAAGCAGTTCAGGGGGATGAAAGAGATGTCATATTTATCTCGATCGGCTATGGCAAAGACGCGAACGGCCAGATGTCTGCGAACTTCGGACCGCTATCTAAGGAAGGCGGTGAACGTCGTATGAACGTCCTGATCTCTCGTGCTCGGGAACGGTGCGTCGTATTCTCATCAATCACTTCTGGTGATATTTCGGTTGGATCAACCGCACAGGGAACGCAGATGCTGCGTGCCTTTCTGGATTTCGCGGAGACGGGCAAGATCGCTGGCGGCGAAGAAACAGGAGGCGAGTTCGACAGCCCCTTCGAAGAGGCTGTCGCGATGGCGTTGCAGGATCGTGGTTACAAGATCAAATCACAAGTCGGTGTCTCGGCATTCAGGATTGATCTGGGAATTCTGCATCCGGATAAGCCTGGTAAATTTGTGCTGGGAATCGAATGCGACGGCGCTGCGTATCACAGCTCTCGTTCAGCGCGTGATCGTGATCGTTTACGGCAGCAGGTCTTGGAGGGACTGGGATGGCAACTCTACCGGATCTGGAGCACGGACTGGTTCCGACGTCCAACCAAGGAAATAGAACGGCTGGTCGCTGCAATCGACAAAGTGATAGAATCGCGCTCCGAAAATACCGAGGGGTCCGTAACTGTTCCGCTGAGGATTGCACCGGAACAAACGCAGACACTGCAGGTGAATGGTAACAGCCTGCGCACTTTCGTACCTCAACGCAAAGAAGAGCAATTGGCGGAACAGATTCCTCCGAAGGATGAAGGTATCGAACGGTTAGCGATCCCTTACGAGGAGTATCATATCCCTTCTTACGGCGGTATTATGTTTACCGCTCTGCCCGATGGACAACTAATTGATTTGGTTTCCAGGATCGTCCAACATGAAGCTCCGATCCATCTGGACGAAGTAGCCAGGCGGCTGCGTGAGGCATTCGGGCTTGAACGTATTACCACCCGTATCTTGAACATAACAGAGGTAGCGTTGAGACAAGCCGCCCGCCGTGGAGAGATCTCTTGTAAAGGCGATTTCTGGTTTACCAGTGGGCGACAGTTAGAACGACCGCGAAGCCGGCGCCATGCCGCGCCATCGCTTCGCAAACACGAGAAGATTGCTCCCGAGGAATATCGGTTAGCGATTTGCGCCGTGCTGCGGGAGTCTTTCTCTGCGGAGCGAGGGGAGTTAACCGCTTTGGTGGCGCGCGTATTAGGTTTTGATCGGACCGGAAATGGTCTTGAGAGCTCGATTTCGGGTGAAATCGATTGGATGTTAAAAGTTGGAACCATCGGCGAGTCTGGGGGAAGGCTGGAAGCCAAGTAGTTCGCAGAGTCAATCATCTGAAGACAGCGATCCCAATGAGCACCCTCAAGAATTTAAGAATGACGCCTCTAGTTCGGTGGACATCGGCTCTCACCGACTGTCCAGGAAAAAGAGGGCAAACTGTCATGACAGCCGCCGCTTCATTGTCGGAAGCCATGTTGAAGGTTATACGATACACATTTATTGGCTGTGATAATCCAGCGGCCGACGGCAGGCTTGGCTTTCTGGCCGTACGCCCGACCCCGAGCGTTATCTTCACCGCGGTTCTTAGTTCCTGAATGAGCGATCAAACCTATTCAAGACATCCCCACTTCTATCGTAAAAAACATGGTTGTTGTATGTTTTTGTATAGACGCGACCCCTATTCCTAAACCCCACTGATGCTCTAACAATTCAACTCGTAAAACCAAAACAACAGTATTTAACAGAAAACATCGCCGGCACGCGAGCGTTCGCTGGATTCCAGCGGTGTTATAAAGGGATAGTCGAGGCGAGCTGCTGCAGCGCGCCAAGGTCACACCCTGGCTTTCATAATTTCCGTCGGTCTCTCATCATTATGGGACCCTAATAAGAATCACGCGTCAGCTCACAGGCCCCCGCCTGTTCATGGGTCAACCCAATGCGGCAACGTTGCGCCTGCTGGAATCATCCAGACCCAGCTTGCGCCTCGGGTACAATATTCGTCCCAGAGGCTCGGGTGCTGAGGCAACTGGCCGGTGTTTTGTAGCTGACCCTGGTAGCGGATCCAAACACGACCCTCGTGCGGGATCTCCTGGCAGACCCAGCGCCCACGATTGATGGGATTTGCGTACCAAACAAAGGGCAGACAGAACCGCTTACTTGCGTCCCAGGCCAAACCATCCCCTGAGTTTGGAGTTTTTCAACAAGGGGGTTAGCTGCGGAATCAGAGACTTAAACTCGTCCGGCACCCGGACGTGGAAATGTCCACTCCGCAACGCACTCAGCACGCTGCTGCTCAGGACGATTTGAGTCAGGTCCTCTGCCGTGGCTTCCGGCAGCACCGGGTGCAGCGCGGCCACCATCTCGGTGGCCTGCTGTTCGTCAATTCCCGCGATCACGAGGGCAGCAATGGCGGCATCGCATTCATGGTTGGTGATGGTTGTCATCTGAGCTAGTTGAAGTCGTTTTGTATCTGGTTTTTGGAAATGGGGAGCCCGAAGAGTTAGCGGATTGACCAAGACGCCTTTTTGCCCGGTGCCGGGGCCAACTGCGCTCGATACTCGCTGGCGTCCACCAGTCTGGCACCTTGCGTCGGCGGATAGTCCTCCACCAGTTCTGCCGTCTCCGGTGGAGCCAATGGCGTGTGCTTCTTAGGCGCAGCTAATGGCGGCGTGTCGGGCTGAGGCTGCTCGGCCGGCTGGATCTTATTAGCTACGGCCCGGAATGCGATGCCGACACCGGCTCCTACGAGGATACTGGGCAAAAGCCACCTCGTTTTTGGGTTAGTAACTAATCGGACCGAGAATCCTAGTAGGAAGGCAGTGATCACGCCGGGAAAGGTCATCAGCACGCTCCATAAAATAAGCCGCTGACGTAGGTGAGCTGCATTGCCTCGCTGGATTGCTTGGTCGAGGTCCAGATAGACGCCTGCGATGATACCAGCAAAGACGACCAGAGTCAGGAATGCAGTTATTCCGCTTCTGAATTTGCTTTGAGAGTTTGTCATGTTAGCGATTTGTCGTTGTTTACCTCCGCACTAGCGGAGATCACATCGTCCTAGAATTTTCGTTCGGGAGAAGAGCACCGTGGTGTCCCCATCGCTCGGTTGCAGCGCCCCACGTCTGCGAGACAGCCCCTGATGTCGCGGCGTTTTAATCTCATTACAGAAAAAAATACGCTAAAGCCTGGGACATCCGCTGTCCCTATCTCTTATTCTTAAACAATATTTTGCATCTTTCTGATGCCAGGGACCACAAATGTCCCAGGTAAGGTTTACATTTGCAGCGTGGTTCATGAAAAACAGTTCGACTCGGTGAGGCTGGTGAGAAATCGATCTTACCAAAATCCTTCCCGACATCGTTCCAATGCCCATCGTGAACCGCTGCCGGCCGTGCGCCTAAGAAAATGGTCGTTCTACCGCTGCGCGGATGTTAAAACGGGATTCATGCCCCGCCTCGGAAATAAGAATCGCGCAGCCCGGATTTTGTCAGCACCAAAGGCACGCACCCTGCATTCCCGCCCGCCGCTCAACCGGTTTCAGGAGATCTTCCACGCGATCAAGACCGGTCGGTACCCCAATCGCACCAAACTTGCCGAAACGATCGAGGTCACCACCAAAACGATCCAGCGCGACATCGACTACATGCGTTACCAAATGAGCGTGCCGATCGAGTTCGATTTTGCGAAGGGCGGCTATTATTTCACCCGGCCGATTACCGACCTACCGCTCTTCCAACTGACGGAAGCGGAGCTCGTGTCGGTCTTCGTGGCGCAGAAGGCGTTGGAAGCGTACAAGGGCACTGCGTTCGAACAACCGCTCCGGACGGCGTTTCAGAAACTGCAGGCTGCTACTGGGAGTGCGAATATCAGTGTCAGTTGGGAGGATCTCGATTCCGCGATTTCATTCCGGCAGTTCAGCGCTTATTTGCCGGATGCGACGATTTTCTCGGAGCTAGCCCAAGCAATCCGAAATGAAGAGTTCGTCGAGTTCGGGTACAAGAAGCTGGATTCAAAGGCTTTCGAAAAGCGGATGGTCGAGCCCTGGCACTTAGCGTGCGTTTCGGGTCAGTGGTATCTGCTCGCCTACGACCGGAATCGTAACGCCCGCCGGATCTTCGTGCTCGCTCGCATGCAGAAGGTCTCGCGTACTGGCCGCAAGTTTTCCAACCCAAGTCCGGTCGGCTCGGAGATTCAACGGCTCTTCCGGAATAGCTTTCAAGTCTGGCAAAGCGAAAATGCCGAGCTCGAGCAAATCGTCCTGCGGTTCTCCGGCCGGGCCGCGCAGCTCGTTCGCGAACGCAACTGGCATTCGAGCCAGCAGATCCAGGAGCTAGCTGGCGGTAACCTCGAACTTTCCTTAACCCTGAATTCTCTGGAGGAGATCATCCCTTGGGTTCTTTCCTGGGGGAAAGATTGTGAAGTGGTTAGCCCCGCGAAACTCCGGAACAAGATCAAATCCCGATCTAACTTACGAACCCACCTCCACAGCAAAATTAACCTTCCCTACAAATGAAGATTGAACTCCAACTCGACTACAAAACAATCTTACGAAACTCGGTTCAACCTGTTCATCTGGTAACGAAATTGACCACACCGGCGCAGGCGCTGACCCAGCGTGTGCGGCCAACGGCTTTCACCGTGGTGCTGGATCGCTCCGGTTCAATGGGCGGGGCGCCGATCGAACACGCAAAACGAGCCTGTCACGAAGTCATCAAGAATTTCCGGCCGGAGGACTATTTCAGTCTGGTTGTCTTCGACGATTCAGCCCAGGTCGTTATCCCCTTGGAGCAGCCGGTTAACCGGTTTAGCTGGTACCAAACCGTTGACCAGATCCAAGCGGGTGCTTCGACCAATCTCATGGCCGGTTGGCTGTTGGGGCGCGATGAGCTCATGAAGGCTCAGAAAACCGCCGATGGCATCGCTCCGATCCGCAAGATCCTTTTGCTGACAGATGGACATCTGAACGCCGGGATTACAGAGCCGGACCATGTCGAGGCGTTGACCCGGGCCGGCCTGGAGAAGGACGAGATCCGGACCAGCTGCCTCGGGTTCGGGGACGGTTACAACGAGAACATTCTCGCCGCCATGAGCAAGGTGGGACAGGGGCAACTCCATGATGCGGATTCCCCCGAGAAATTCCCGATCATTCTCGCGGACGAACTCGACGGGTTGCAGAAAATTACGGTGCAAAATTTGCGGCTCCGGATCCAACCAAAACTCTTCTGCAACGCCTGGAAACAATACGGCGATTACCCTCAGGTTCAATTGCCCGACAAACGAACTGAGCTCGCACTGGGTGATTTGGTGAGCGGCGAGGAACGCTACGTCGTGCTGATGCTTGAGGTGTTACCATTGCCGTTGTTGCCCGACGGCAGCTTACCAACCTCGCTCGAAGGCGAAGAACTGGTCGCCCTCGAATTCGCGCACACCTCGATCACAGAAGACGGAACTGATCTGAGGCTCGAGAGCCGGACCAGTTCGCATCTGATCCGAATCCAGGGAACTCAAAACCCGGCTGATGTCGTCCAGAACGTCGAACTGATCGCGGTGATTGCCAACGAGCAAGCCGCAGACGCGGTGCGTACAGCCGCTGAAGCATTGGCCGGCGGCGCGGATGCCGAGACTGCTCTGCGACACTTGTCGGAGGCAAAGGTTGTTTTGGAGGCGGGCCCTGCACCGGAGCTTACGTCTGAGGCAGCCGCACTGCTCGATGAGCATGAGCAAAAGATCCGGTCCAACAACATCGACTCGCGCGCGCGGAAGAACATGCGGTACGAAGCGCGCTACTATGGCCAGACCAGCAGCGCCAGGCTGTACACCGGCTCTCGTCAGAAATCCGGATTTACCAAAAAGCCGACCGCCCAGGAGCAACTGAACGAAAAACCATCGACCGAAAGACCGGAATCGTCTGGCGAGCAGCAGTTAGACAGCGAGAACGGGGAGAGCTGATTGTTAGAGCATTACATGGCAACACCAGAGCCACCTAAACCCGATCCCAACACCTACTGGGTTGTACCCGGTAAGCTGTTAGCCGGCGAATATCCGGGCGCCCGCGATCCGGAAGAGGCGCGCGGGCGCCTGAGAAGGTTTCTTGCTGCCGGAGTCCGTCATTTCATCGACCTCACCGAGGTCGGCGAACTTGAGCCCTACGCCGAATTATTGACGGAAGAAGCGACCTCTAGAACGAGTTACGAGCGCATTCCGATTCGCGATGTGAGTGTGCCGGAAGAGCCGAGAACCGTGGGTAAGATTATTGCGGCCATCGATCGCGGAATTGCAGAAGGTGGGATCACCTACGTCCATTGTTGGGGTGGAGTCGGCCGTACCGGACTCGCCGTCGCATGTTGGTTGCAGGAGCGCGGGCAGACACCCGACCAGGCGTTAACCGACCTCGCCGATAAATGGCGCTCGTGCGCAAAATCTCAGCGGATGCCGAGCTCACCTGAGACGCCCGAGCAAGTGAGATGGGTCAAGGAATGGCCTCTTCATCGGTCGAGGCTGCATCTCCCAACGACCCGTGAAAGATACCGTGGCGCCCTACTCGGATTGGCAGCAGGGGATGCTTTAGGCACCACCTTAGAGTTCAAACCTCCCGGCACGTTCGCTCCACTTACCGACATGATCGGCGGCGGCCCGTTCCATCTCAAACCGGGCGAATGGACCGATGACACTTCCATGGCGCTTTGCCTTGCCGAAAGTCTCATCGAAAAGAATGGCTTTGATGCCAAAGATCAAATTGATCGTTACTGTTCTTGGTACGAGCGAGGCCATTTGAGCAGTACCGGTCGATTTTTCGACATCGGAAACACCGTGCGCGATGCTCTGGAAACTTACCGCCAGACCGGTAATCCTTTTTCCGGATCGGAATCGCCGAACACAGCCGGGAATGGTTCGTTGATGCGGCTGGCACCGGTCCCACTGTTTTTCGCATCCAACGCAAAGGAGGCGATTCACTACGCTGGCGAGAGTTCTCGCACGACTCATGGGACGAAGGCGGCTGTCGATGCCTGCCGTTATTTCGCAGGCTTGTTAGTGGGCGCCCTGCGCGGCAAGCCAAAGTCAGAGCTGTTGAGCCCCAGCTTTTATCCTGGCGATGAACCGGATTTCTGGAACGTGAACGGCCTGGACCCGAAGATCGCGGCGATCGCCGCGGGTTCTTTCAAAAGTAAGAATCCGCCGGAGATCAAAGGCACCGGCTATGTCGTCGAATCCCTTGAGGCAGCGCTCTGGGCACTCTACCGCTCAAACTCGTTCCGCGAGGGCGCGCTTTTAGCCGTGAACCTAGGAAATGATGCCGACACAACCGGAGCAATTTATGGTCAAATCGCTGGCGCCTTTTATGGCGCCGAACAGATTCCGGCAGAGTGGCGAGCAAAACTCACCATGCATGATTTCATTCAAAAAAAAGCGGACCAACTTTTTGCGATTGCTGAGCTGAACAACCCGAATTGCTAACCATTGTTCTCGATGAGAGATTTGGAATTCTAATGGCAAATCTGTTTGGCCAACTTTTCACCTTTCGGCCACGCGAAGATTATTCATCCATCGAGAATTTTTTGACCGAAAGCTTTGCGTACTTCTTGCGGCGGGATAAGGATGTTTGCGAGGCGTTCGTCGCTCGGGTGCTGGGACGCAAAATCAAGATTGAAGGCTATGACCTGGAGACTCAGCGGGTCGAAAGGCTTCCTGGCAGAACTCGTTTCCCTGATCTTGAATTGATGTTCCGCGCATCAAGCGGCGAAACCTACGCCATCATCTCCGAGCATAAATGGAACTCAGAAATTCGGCCTGAACAACTTGCCGATTATCAAGAGATACTGAGTTCGAAAGACGCCGACCATCGGCATCTAGTGACCATTGTCGCGGGCGCCAATCAGCAGAGGGAAGCACAGCTGGCGCCGTTGACATTGCCAATTGACCGGACACACCTTCTTTGGGAAGATGTGTACCGGGTCCTAAAAAATCTCAATAAACAAGATTCCCTGCTTGGCGAGTTTTTGGAATTTATGGAATCCCATAGTTTAAACCCTGGACGTCCGATCGATTCGGAGACGATGAAAGCATTCCTATCATCGTTAGATTTTAAGGCACAACTGACCCGATTTACGAACAAGCTTTTCTATGAACATAGTTGGACAATTATTCCGAAGCGGTACCTCACAAAGCCAGAAATCCGCGATCGGTATGGAAGAGTCGGGATCGAATTTCGAACGCCCGGATGGAATCCCACGCTAGTTGCCGGATTTTTGTACGATCCTCGGGATCATATGGTCACGCTAACGAGGGCCGAAAGCGTTGACCTATTTCTGCGCATCGAGGCAGATGCCACGACCAACGAAAGAATTGAGGAGATATTAGCTTTGCTGAGCCAGAAAGGGAAACTCTTATCAACAAAAGGGCCTAGAGTCCTAATCCGTGACGAGCCAGGAAACGACAACCGCTGGACGCTGTTGATTGTGCAGCAAAGTTTAGCGTCTGTTATCAAGAATTCCTTTGAGGAGCGAGAGCAAATTGAAGCGATTTACAATCGACTTTATGAATGGCTGAATTGGCTATTTGAAGACCCTTCAGTTGAGACATCCCTAAGCAGCCTGAAGCCGATGAAATCAGCGACGGAACCAGAAGCGGAGGCCATCGCGGAAACATCATGAGCTACAAAGTTTTCGTCGATGATAACTTCCATTACATGGATGAGGAGCACCCGGTACCTGCTTGGCGAGTTTGACACTGCCGAAGCGGCAATAGCGGCTTGTCAAAAGGTTGTGAACGAATGCCTCGACGAATTTTTCAAACCCGGGATGATCGCTGCTGAGTTGTCCACACAGTACACATTTTTCGGCGAAGACCCGTTCATCGAGGGAGAGGAGAAGAAGTCGTGTTCTCCGCTTGGGACTGCGCCCACGCTCAGATAAATTGCGTTTACCTTGCTCGTGCTTTCGGGGTCAGCTCAGGAAACGGAAATATCAAGAGGAACGTTGAACCTCTAGCACCAAGCAGCGGGTCCCCCAGTATCAGTTCTCCTGTAAAACGAGCTGTAATCGAATTCTGGAGCGTTTTATTTTAGTTGGATGATTCTTGGAACGCCTTAGCGTACGTAAATTTCCGTTTCCTGAGCTGCCCCTACTATTACGCTTGGCCGCCAACTAACGGTCGCAGACGATGAAACAACCTGGCTGGAGCAATCCGAATGCTCAAGCGTCCGAAGGGGCGTGCCGGGACGCGCTTTGGTGCTTACAAGCGCTGGCGCCGAAGGGGTCGAAGATTTGGCGGGTGTCTGAAGATGTGCAGCAAGCTTGTTTGTGCATAGAGCTTCGATCAGCTCGTTTTCTAGTATACGTCTACGTCACTGAAGATCCCGATTTTGAAAAGACTCATTCTCAAAAACCTGCGCTAGAATGTGAGCGCCCGGTACCGCCATCGATACTTGACCTCGCACTCGAACTCAACGCAGAACCGCTGGCAGTCGAGTTCAACGTCACCCGGAAGGGCCCTTGGCATTATTACAATGGTGCCGGATTCGACGCTGTCCACGAACGGATCAGCAACGGCCATGCATGGGTGGAACACATGCTTCGCGGCCGCGACGTCTCTCATTACTTGAGGAAATGGCGTCAAACGATCGATCAGCCGGAATTTATCATCGGTATCCGTCACTGGAGATTCGTCGAACGTAAAGGGGTGCATCTAGAGTTTGCCGATCCTGAGCTGCGTTCATGCGATCAAGACGTCTGCGTATCGATTCATCAGTTACTGAAATCGACCTTTGAAACGCAGGAAGTTCATCTTTTCACCTGCGCAACCTGCGGATACGCGGAGTGTGCAAGGATTCACAGGAAAGTGCTGGTCATTCATCAACGCGGGTACTCCCTGCTTAAATTTCGGTCCTTGCCCGGCAGGCCGCTGAGGGTGTATCGCACGGCTGATTATCGAAAAGCGGTCATCGAGGCGGTTCGTCAGTTGCTCGCGCAATTTCGAGCAGCTAAATGCGAGCTGATCCTGCCGCCTTACGAGGAGCGGGCAGTGGATGGCATCAATCAAGATCTTTTTGAAGCCGAGAACTTCTTGTAAACGATGACGAGCCAATCAAAGAGGCTGAAAAGAAAGGGAGTTAGTCACTGAAGGTTTGGCGTGGCGGTTTGCGGTCAAGAGACGCCTTGGGAATAGGCTTATCTGGCATAATAGGTTCGATGGCCGCTTATCTATTGGTCGTTTTACCGTTGGAGTTTTAGAGCGGTCTCCAAAATGGAGGAGCCCGGCAAGACGATTAGGCCTCACCGGGCCCCGTTTTCCTCAACGAGCGAATTGGAAAGCCGCGACTGCCAGCGGAGCAGTGGGCGGCTTCCCTATCCATAGTTCGATGGACAGGGGCAAGATGGTTTGGCGAACGGTGTTTATATGCCTCAGGAATCGAACAGAAAGTGGTCTAGCGCGCGTTTTGAAGCGGATACGGGAACGCGGTTTGACCATAAATAAACCCACGATCAGGCTACAGGTACAATGGCTGAATCGATCTATCTTGTAACGGTCGGCGTGAATGAAGAACTGGCGCAAATCCGGTCTAATCGCTTTCTAGTTGAATTGCGATGTGATGAGCACACCAGATTGGACGATGGCGACCGGGAGGCGACGGCCTGTGAAATCGCAAAGGACGCCGTAAAGCAGCTTTACCCCATCGCTGGACCTATCGGGTACACGGAGGCAAACCGGTTGACCGAAAGTCTCCGCGCGGACCCCGGCAAAGAGGATTATACCGCGACGTGCGGTGCGTGCAGAGTTTGGCTGGTTTTGCCGTGACGGTTAGGAACAAACCACGCATGCCGTTCTAAACGGGCCTTTGTGATGGATGAACCCCCATTTTGCATCGAAACCGCGCCAGAATCGAAACTAGAGCGAGCGGCAACTGGTATTCTGGCGGCGAAAGGCCAGACTCACAGAACCAAAGTTCTAGAGGGATTGACACCGGGCGCTCCTTTTAGAAGCGCCCAGATGCCAGAAGCCGGGCCCTCGGGCCCCCGCGCGTGGAACCTCGGACTTCATTGACTTTTCGTCTCTCAGGCATGCAATGCTCTCATTTGCGGAGAAATTTATGGAACCGCTGACAAGCCCAAACCGTCGTTTGTACGCGAACTCGCTTCAACCACAATGCCTGCAAAGCCTGATTCCATCTGCATTCTCGATGATGACGCCTCCGTGCGGGAATCGATTGTCCAACTGCTCGATTCGGATGAGCTGAAAGCGTGGAGCTTCGAAGCCGCGGATGATTTTCTTGCCCACGCCAGCGAGCATACGGTGTCCTTGGCCATACTGGATGTGTGGATGCCGGAAATGAATGGTCTGGAAGTGCAGGCGCGGCTCCGCGAAATGTCGCCCGAAACCAAAGTGATTGTTATGAGCGCAAATGGAGTACCCGAGATGCGCGCCGCAGCATTGAAAGCTGGGGCAATTACCTTTCTTGAGAAGCCTTTCGACGCCGAGTTGTTTCTCTTCCTCGTACGTCAAGCACTCCGCTCGGCGTCAAACGATTCGGAAGACCTGGCGCTCAAAGAGAAGCTACCCGATGAACTGAAACCGTATAGTCGTGTCATTGGCGATTAGCCTAGAAGCATTCTGCGCGACTAGCAAAAATAGGCAGCGACCGCTTTCCATTTTCGAAAGGACACGTATTTCAATTTCGCTCCAATCCGATCGCATGGCGGATGAGTTTGGATCAACTTTTGACCGCGAAATTAAGGCCGCTTGCTCGATCGACGCCGAACACTGGGTGGTTCCGGACGGATCGAGGATTAATTCCATTCTCGGTTGCGGCCCAGACCAACTAGACAGCACAACACAGGGGCCGGCGAGGGGGGCTCAATACTCTCGCCGGCTTCCCTAATTCCGTTGCCTGCGAGGGCCTACGTTAATTTCTCAGCTTTCGGATGTACCTCGCTCCAGCAAATCGGCCAAATACTCCAGTTCGTAAGCCGCGTCAAAATTGTGCTGCGAGGTAAGGTCGACAGAGTCGTCACCGCGGCCGAAAATACCGATCACGCTTTTTCGTGACCCGTGGCTCGCGGGTTATCTCCCAGGGCATTCCAATCGAGCAAAATCGAGCTCGCATCGAACCGAAGTGGAACCAAGGGGTGTCTTCAGCGCTCTAACCGGTGGTGCCGGCGGTGAAGATTGCGCTTGTTTATAGACATCCGTTTTTTCAGTCGGACCGAACTTCCCAGAGGTTAAAATGACTGATAAAGGACTAATTGGAGGCCTTAAGCGTCGACGATACGCACTTGGCTGGTGATCAATCAATAGGCCGGAAAGAAAGCGTGGCCTAAGATCCGCAATTTATTAAGAGCCGGAATGCTTTTTTGACCAAAGCATAGAGATCGTGTTCTCTTGAACGCCTATGAACTGGCATCTTTTCGAATTGCTGAAACGCATTGAAGAAGGAGCAAGGCGGCTGGCGTCATTGATCACCAGCTCAGGCAATGATCCGTTGAGGGGAATGATCCTGGTCGAAACTGAGATCACCGAGATCGACAGCGCTCTGTGAGCGTTCAAGCGGGCGGTTGCTGGCGGTGCCAGCAGTGGCTATGTCAGCGCTGGATTGAACAAGCGAGACGGCGGCTAGGTGCTGGTCCAAAGCCAATAGTTCTCCGTGGCTCCTCGGTTTTAATGATCTCTTCAGAGGTCAAAACGACATTTAGCTGTGAAACGTGCTGAACAATGACCTGAAGCGCCTCGCCTTCATGTGCGTCTTGAATGCAAATGACCGTTGCAGGGTTTATCCATTGAAACCGATCGACACGAATGGTTACGCCACTAGAAGAAACCAAAAGCACTGCTCTTCTGTTCTCCGGTAAGGCTTTCTCGTAAGCTTCATGTGTCCGCTTTATACACCCTAGCAACGCCTCGGCGGCAGTCTTGTCGTCAGAGTGAGAATTGAATACTGGAGTGTCAGCCACGGTTAAGCCAGTCAGCCTTGGCGCACGGTCGCAAGTGCCATGTTTTCGTATCCATTGTGGTTCAAGTAAAATTGCCCCAACCGTCTGGGGGCGAAAGAAACTCTGGATCACTTTGTCATGGTTCGAATCCATACAGCCCGCAAGAAAAGGTCTGAGGGAAGCTTTGCCGTCTGTCTTCGAGGCTACGTGCGGCCGGACCTTCTGCGTGTACATCAGGGTTTGCCATAACGACAAGCGTTCGCTTTGGGATCCTTTAACGGATCTCGAAGCCATCCAAAATTACCGACGAGGCACCTCCGACCCTAGAGGCCTTCCGTCTGACTTCTCTGGGCCGATCTCAGGATTCACCCGATAGGGGTTCAGGGATCGCCCCTATCAAACGAGCATGGTTCGGCCCGATTTCCTAACTCCTTCCGGCTGTTATCGTTTCAGGAAAGAAAACCACCATGGACACAGAAACGATATCACCCATCGAATCGAGATCGGATGCTGAACTAATGGAAGCGGTTGTCAGGCGCGAGTCCGACGCGATTCAAGAAATCTATAGGCGGTACGAATCCATTCTTCGCTCTGTGATCCAGAGCGTCTTGCATGAGGACGGCGAAACCGACGACGCTTTGAACGATGTATTTCTGCAGCTTTGGGATCATGCGGACCGATTCATTGCGGAAAAAGGCCTGCATGGGTTTCTCGTCACTTTGGCTCGTCGCCGAGCTCTTGACCGGTTGCGCCGGCGCTTAGCTTATCGCCGAGTCACGGAGCGTTTTGAGACGGAATTGAAAGCGGAGTGCCGAGATGCGGTGAGGGGGCATGATTTTCAGCCTCCAAATTCAGATCTGGCCGATCTATTGCACGGGGTCATCGGTACTCTTCCGAGTCTTCAACAGGAAGTGGTGAACCTCACTTTTTTTGAAGGCCTAAGCCAGCGCGAGATCGCTGCGCGCAAATCGATCGCTCTTGGGACGGTGAAGACGCGCCTCCAGCTTGCTCACAAGAAACTCTTCAACCAGTTAGCTCCGCTCCAGGCCATGATCTGATTTTGTTGCTAGCCAAACGCGACCGCGGTCCATAATCACGGTGGCGCCCAGTTTAAGCAGTGGTTTCGGAACTATTTTTATGACGCGGCCAACGGAAGACTACCCCGGGCCAACTAAGGGCCATCCCGAAAAGGAGGGCGCGAATACTCCGCCGCGCCGCGGCAATGTGGATCCCGTGAGTCCTGCTTTGCCAGAAGATGGGCGAAAGTCGCCTCGCCGGGAAGAGGAAGAGGACGAGGAAGAATAACCCTCCTTCGACTAGGAATGTGCTCGCCCGAAGCCATGTGCGATGGTTTGATCCCCTATGAGTGACCACATCTACAAAAAGATTGAGCTGGTCGGTTCCTCTCCAAACGGCATCGAAGACGCGGTGAACAACGCGATCACGCGAGCTGGCAAGACGATCCGAAATATGAAGTGGTTTGAGGTCGCCGAGCTGCGCGGCCACCTCGAAAATAACAAGGTTGTGGACTGGCAGGTAACAGTGAAGGTCGGCTTCACTCTGGATACCTGATACGAGCGCGGCAATGATGATACCGCTTACGACCTGGAGTGCCTCGCCGGTTTTCTTGAGCAACGTCTCGACGACTGGCATTCAAGAAAATAGAAACCCCTTTATCGTGGCAGACCAACTAGACCAAAAGCAACTAGGGGCAATCCTCGCGTTTCAAGAAGCATTGACGCAAGCCATTGAGCTCTGGGACAAAACACCGGTATCAATTCTGGACCAACAAGCGGTGCAGACACATGCGTTGCTAATGGCCATGGGCAGGTACATCACCTATCGCAAAGAAAAGGGGGAGCTTGAGTTGTCCGCGGATGGCGCAGACTTTATCAATCGTCTTATAAAAGACCTTTAAGCAAGATCGAGATCGATAAACACGTGGATCTTCGCCACGCTTTCGAGTCGGTCCGATCGCAGGACAAGAAGATCAAACGGCACAGCATTCGGTTCTTGGGAGTTAGTAGTCTCACTTAAAGGCAAGTTTGGGAGCACTACACGCAGGTCGGGATCGAAGCGTTGAAGAAAAGACGCGTGGTCCTGCCTGAGATTTGTGGGCCATGTTATTTTCTCCGGTGAAATCTAGCTTCTGGGTACGAACCGAACGTTCTGGATTTATCGAGGGAGAGCCACTACCGACCCTGTTTATTGCGGCTGGGACATAGAACGACCTCGTTTAAAGCGGAAAGAGCCCGGCGAGCGTGAACCCGCCGGGCCAACGCCATATCTTTAGCGTTAATTTGGTCAGAGAGGCCGAGCGGTCTTAAGAGCTGGCCCAGCTTTGATGGCGCCCACCTCTCCTCCAGCAGCACTTCGCACCTGGCGGCTCTTGCGGCCTTTTGTTTGTTAGAAATCTGAGCGCCGGCCAGTTTAGTGCCTGTACGGAGAATCGCTGCCCTTCTGCCCAGCTAGAGACGACAAGTCCGGCCAGCGATTCACTGCCGATCAAGGATGAAACCCTAAATTTTTATGCGACCTAGAAAGATTGTCCTTTTGCCGGCGACCCACGAGTCAGTCGCCTGTTACCACGTGAAAGAAGAGCTTCTGCCCCAGTTTCTTCGACATCTCGAGAGCGTGGGGAATAGTCGTTTCTGAACCGCCGCAGGTGCAGGGCAGCCCAGAGGGTTCTTACGTGAAAGTGAACGTCGAGGAGGGAACTTCGGAAGAAAGGCTCCAGAAGGTACTCGACGATTTCGTAAAAAGAGGACAGCCCATGAGTCTTTGAGGCAATCGCGATGGTCCGATTGGGCCCGGCGTGCGGCGAAGTTCTTTCACGTTCTTCTGAGCCCGTCCGATTATTTCGTCGTCCTTTTCTCGATGTATTTCAAACTGCCGTCCGTGAGCTGATACAGACTGCGCCCGCGTGGATCTAAAAGCGAAGGTTTAGTTAGGCCCGAATTCTGCTTAAACAGCATGGGCGGGGAGGAATTAGCTACCTAATGTATTTCGCTTTTAAATGGACACACCGAGAAGTCAACAGTCGAGTTTGCACCGGGAGGCTGGCATTCTGACGATCCGGCGAAAACGAACTGGCTGAAGAACGAAAGCGGGCTCTTAAATACTTGGCCTATCATTCCTATCCGCATTCGGCTCTGGTTGCAGCAGCAGTGCGAGCTTATCGAATTCAGAGGAATCGTTCCTGACTAGCGCGCGTAAATCATGGAATTTCAAATTACCTGTCGTCTCGTCTATCAGGTTATCGGAGCGGCCTCGTTTCTTTTCAATGTGGCGGCGGTCCGCAATTCGTTCCAGCGGGTCATCACGGAGGATCTCACGGTAACAGGGGCGGAACCACCAAAGGAGCTATTGGGCGGCGAGCAGCGCTTGCATCGCGTCGCTGTAACGAATGGCCGCCTGGATCTCACCTACAACGCGGTGGTTTCAGTCGAACCCGAACTGCTAGAAGACAAAGGGCTGGACGTCGCACCGCTGCACGAACTTCCTTTAGAAGCGCTCGTATTTCTATATCCGAGTCGGTTCTGCCAATCAGACTTGCTCGCTCGTTTCGCGACGCGCGAGTTTACCAACATCGAGTCCGGTTTTGAGCGGCTGACTCGAATCTGCAATTGGATCTATGAGTACGTCGAATATCTGCAGGGTACGACCAACTCGAGTACCTCCGCTTTTGATACAGCCACACAAAGAGCAGGCGTGTGCCGTGACTTCGCCCATCTGGGAATCGCCCTTTGTCGCGCGCTCGGAATTCCGGCGCGGTTTGTGAGCGCTTATGCGTACGGACTCAATCCGCCGGATTTTCATGCTCATTTTGAGGCGTTTCTCGGCGGCCGTTGGATTCTTGCCGATCCGACTCGACTCTCGCCCCAGTCGAGCTTTATCCGGATCGGGCAGGGGAGGGACGCAGCGGACACCTCGTTTGCGACGATTTTTGGCAACGCGATTCTGACGGAAATGCAGCTTTCCAATGAATTAGTGACGACCGAATCTCAGCCGCCGCAGTACGTTGACGGGCCCATTTCGAGTTGTCCGCTTGGATGACTGCCCTTTAAAAAAGGAGAGGACCATGCTGGTAGTTGGAATCGAACTAACCGCCGGTAATTGCGGTCATAAACGCCATCGGTCTCTTGCGTGAGAACTTTGAGTCTTGGCTGCGATTGATCGAACCGCTCGGAGGCCGGTCACCGAACTAGTTAAAACTTATGCCAGGCAAATCGTGGCGCGACGCCTGGTGCCAAATAGACGGAAGTCCAAGATGATCTATATCTATTACGAGTTTACGTGCAAAACCAGTTTCTCCGGTCGTAAACCCGCTTTATCAGGAATTGCTCGTGTCCCGGATAACCAACCGTTAGAAGTTATCGAGTCAGAAATTGCGGGAGCTTTGAATTCATCGGAGGTTACTCTCAATTCAGCGAAGGTGGATCTAGAAAGCGAATTTCGCCGGCGCAGAGAATTGGCGGAGAGCGGGATAGAAACCCACGGGATATACGCGAAGCTCGGTACAATCGAAGTCATCATCTTTTAGGGTCACCTGCTATCACCGACGTATGGGGGGTATTGCAGTAACAATGGCTACCCGGCGATAAGTAAGTTCCCGCGACTCCCGACCTCCCTAGCAAGGACTGCAGCGTTTTGTCGCTCGATGTAGCTTCCGAGGATCAATTGCTAGCCGTCTTGACAGTGTCCCCGAAGGGTTTTGAATGCTCCTCTACTGACTGGCAACACGAGCCGGCTTATGAGCAAGCGACCTAGCCGTACTCGTCGTGGCGGCGCCATGGGGCACCCGTCTTCGTATGCCGCCGGGGGTCGAGTTTTGCTGGGTCAAAACCTCTGACCGATTCTATGCAGAAACCGCGGCTTGAGGCTGCTGCTAAACAAATGGGGAATTGAAGTCCGGATCTTGTCGTAGGCGTCGATCACATACGCCACAATGCAATTTGTGGTCCCTAGCTGCCGATTAGACGCGCTTTGGCATATTAAGCCGCACAAAGGATCGAAAGGCTGATATCGGCAAGGATTAGTGACCGGGCGGTCATCGACCTGGCGACAGTCAAACGCCCTCGCTTCGTTTTACTCACAATTGCCAAACATTGAACCCACAAGAAAACTGGATGCTCGGTTTGTAAGCCGACGCCTGGGCGAACGAAGCTGGAAACGATGTATCTTCGGTGTCATGCCACCTAATCCATTTTTAGTTGAGCGTGACTTCCTGATCGAGCAAGACGGCGCAATCTACAGGATCACAGCTAAAGCGGTCTATTATGACGCGAGTTTTGGTGAGCAGCCGTACGAGCTCGTCTTTACCTCCAAAGGACAAGACCTTGAACTCTATGAGCCAAACAAGCGACGCTGTTCAAGAGACGAAGCGCAAGTCGCAGCAGAAAACCTATTCGCGTCTGGTTTTGTTGAAGCACATATCAAGGCGAATTTGAAAGACTGGATTTTTCTAAAAACCCTAAGTCCAGATTCCTTCAAGCGATGAATGGCAACCGGTTCCATTGTAAATGACACAACGTCGATCGCGTTAGAAGGATTGGACCAGTCGATTTTGTGCTGATAGGCAAAGCCCCAAGCCGGGAGATGAAACGATAATTCTTCAGACTGGTGACCGCGAAAGACAACCGGCTGTGCGGCAGAATCCGAACTTCGCTTCGTGGAACCAAAGAAAGAGCACACCGAACACGAAGAGAATGGAACGAGAATAGAGCAAACGACTTTTGATGATCCCGACACTAAGACACACGGTGAGGAGACAAAGATTGAGTGGGATGATGATGAAAACGATTCCGACGAGCCGAAGAAGTGAGGAGCTGTCGTCAATCACTCTGAATGACCAACGGAAAGCGTTTGTGCACTTTCGTTTTAAATGGCGGCACACAGACGGTTCGATTGTGACGTTCAGCCCTAACGGCTGGGCATCGACCGATCCAAAAAAAATGACTTGGCTCAATGCGATGAATCATCTTTCCAGTTCGGAACCGTCAATAACGCCGGCTATTAAAATGTGGATCGTAGAGCATTGCGAGTTGATAGAAGCTTGGGGTGATCCGCGGCCGGGGGCTCACTAGGGATGCTATTTGCGGCCCGTGGCAGCCGATTAGGCGGGTTCTGGCGTACTTAGACGTCCGAAGCTTCGAAAAATCGATGCTGTTGGTTTCTGCCGACAAAGCAAAGCAAAAGTCCGGTGTGATCAACTTTTGGCTAGGCTTGTGGTCAAACATTCAAAACCGGATCGATCTGTGGATTAGGGAGACGTGCAGCTGGAAACATCTAAATCCAAACCAAGTTCCACGAGCCCGAGAGGCAATCCTGCATCGCCTAAAAGATCTGCTCCCCAAGACAATCAGGGAAAGGTTAGGTGTAGTTCCCCGTAAGGGATGCCCAAACTTCCGCCGAAAACTCGCAGACTGCGTCCAACTAAGGAAGTGTCGGTGATGGCCTGGATCGAAGATCCGACAAGCGGAGTCCTGCTCGTACGCCAAACCGCCGGGCTGAAACTTTGGACGTTGCCGGGCGGTAAGCTCAAACCGGGCGAATCCCTGATCAAGGCGCTCAAAAGGGAAGTTCGCGAAGAAACGGGACTGAAAGTGCGAGTTGGGTCTCTTTTGGGAGTGCTCGATCGCCGCGATTCCGGGAGATAGATCAATCAAGGTTAAGCTGAAGCAAAAGGAGATTAGGAAGGCGGCTTTTCAGATTTCGCTGCCCAACAAAGCTTTGCCATCCGCAAAATATTTTTGGTCCGCGAGGAAAGGCCCAATCAAAAAAGCACCTAGAATTCGAGCCTCCACGCATCAACTCCCGGAAGCTTGAGAATAGCGCAATAAGCTTGGCCAGTAGTACCCCCTCTCCAAAGGGCCATGATCCCATAACGTCCTTTATGGGACACCATGACTCGGGAGAGGGGACTAACCGGAGCGGCCCCAGTAGATTGGCATTTGGTCTTTTGTCGAACGAAACACAATCAACACCGGCGATCGACAATCGTATTGTTGAACACCCGCCGTGAAATTTCAGGGCCATCGCTCTTTAGACTAGAACCGACGAGCAAAGGAAAGCTCATGGCCATCAGGATCGCGGATAGGAAAATAGCGTTCACCCCATGAGGCATCTTGGGGGCTGTCTGGATGAAAACCCTTCTCCTTGAGGTATGCCCAGAAATGGTCAACATCGGAAACGTGAAAAATCAATCGTCCCCAGTGGGTATCGGTATTGCCATGTTGGAGGTTCAGAATCGTTTCGCCGTCTTTTGTGCGGAGCGATGTGAAAGATGAGCCTTCGCCACCGTAGATGATCTCGAGTCCTAAGACCTCTTTGTAAAAGCGAACGGATGCCTCCATGTTCGCAACCCGAAGGGTAACCGCAGAAATCTTCTCAACCATAGATAAGGTCGTTTGATGAAAGGGAAATAAAGTACGCTAGTGCGCGGAGAGACTACGCAAAGTAGATAGTCAAAGTCCACAGCAGTAATGGAATAGCAAATCGCACTGACCCCGAGTGATGCATAGCGCACCGCGAGGTGCGAGACGAGGCGTTGACAGGAGAGCCGGCCGGCGCCATCCACCCAAGGCCGCGAAAGCTTTAAATCAGTTTATGGTGCCGACGCTGTTAGCATAGCGGAAGGGAACCCGGGTAGGCCCGATAGGGCGAGTCCCTGTTCGGCTTTGCGTTGTCTCAGAACCTAGCCCCAACGGCACGAAGTTCTTGGCCTGAAATAGGCGCAAACCGAGGATTCCGTTTCCGAAATGGCGGGTCAGCTTTGACTGATTTCACCAACTTTACACAGATGAGAGAAAGACAAACTGAATGCTGAACACCTGGCGGCTAACTTCGCACGGCTTACCGGCTTAAAATGCCCGGCGTTCCGGGATCCGAGGTTCCACACTCCGCTTTTGCAATCCGGACGTCCGATTCTGGCATGGTTGACCCGCGTTCTCTACATTAGTCATACTCAAACACAACGGTAGCTCGTCCACTAAAGTATGCCTGGAAACAATCGATTCGAGCGATGTTCATTGAGCCGAAGCTGGATTGGAAAAGGCGTTCGCTCCCAGCGAATCGAACCAGGATAAAGGGTTGATCGATTTTTCGATGAGCAAGCGCTGAAATGCTAACGAAATGGTAAAGATATGATGAAGAAATTGAGTCTTATTCTACTAACAATAGTAGGAGTTGCTTCGGTCCAGGCGGGTGAAACCTACCACGGTAGTCACGGAACTTATCATCGCTCCGGTGGGAATTACCACGGCGGTGGTAGCCGCTATTACCACGGCAGTGGGAATCGCTATTACAGCGGCGGTGGCAATCGCTATTACGGCGGCGGTGGCAATCGCTATTGGCAGGGCGGTTATTGGCACGGCCAGTATTACAACCAGGGTTATTATAACCAAGGCTACGGTCCGTTCGTCGGATTCATTCCGATTCCGATTCCGGTACCAGGCTACTAGATCCAACGGTAGCGAGTGAATGAGTTGGAGTAGGGAAGGTAGCATAAAACAGTGCCACCAGACGAATCCTTTGCTAAAACCTACGTTGAAAACGCGATAGCCTTGATCTTTCGAGCTTGGACCGATACCGGCAACAACGCACCGGCGCCGTTCACTGAATGTCGAGTCCGTTATTCTTTTGGCATCTGCCGGCTTGCTATTTCCTCAATCCGGTCGAGTGTTGTGGTTCGATTGTTCTAGTTGATTGCGCGGTGAATCGTCAGGTGGGCCTTCTCAGTGGTGATTTGAAACTCGGCGTTCGGGAACGGCTCTGTGACTGTCTTCGAAAATGTCTTATGAAATTATACGTAGGTAATCTCTCTTTCTCCACTGGCGAAAACGAACTGCGCGACCTCTTCACTCCTCACGGTACCGTCACTGATGTGTTCGTGGCAACCGATCGGATGAGTGGTCAATCGCGAGGATTTGCATTTGTCACCATGGGAAATCGTAACGAAGGCCAAGCTGCTATCAATGCATTGGAAGGCCAGCCGGTAGACGGTCGCAATTTGACCGTCAATGAGGCGCGTCCGAAGACGGAGCACCGTCAAGAACGTTCGTTTTCTGGCCGTCGCTAAGTTCACGCGCAGCGCATCAAACCGTCTCCCGAGGCTAAGCCGCGTATCGCCTAAATGGCGAGACCGGCCGTTTCGGTGGCGGTTGTTACTGCTTTTTACGATGAAACCTATGGAACCAATGTCCGGGATGAAACCCATGTCACCGATGAAGCCGATGGAGCCCATGAAAGCGCCAGCACGCTGGTGGCCCGAAGAACTCGGCGAACAGCCCAACTCAGCTGGCGGTCAGAACGAAATGCGCTACGCATTTTTTCGCGATCAGCATCGCCTCGCGGTCGAGACCGGCGACGGCAAAGTCCAAGTGTATGATACCGGAGACCATCGTATCTCCGGCGTGCAGCAACATCAGAGCAGCGTCGGAAGAAAGATCACGTTTACGAGCCAGCACGGGGAAGTCGATTTGGCGACTTTGAAACCGGCCTGACGAATCGCTGACCCGTGGCGATCGGGCTAGGAATGACTTGGATAGGCATTGTACCTTTTTGCATGACATCGCGACCAGGACAACCAGGCCGAGTAAGCTAGCGCCCGCTTTGATGGCCGATTTGCTTTGTGTGAAGCGTTTTTACTACTAAGCTGAGCAAACCGTTGTGTCTAAATCGCTTACGTGCGATAATTTTGTAACATAGTTCCTCGAAAGTAACTGGTAGGACACCGCCTTTACGCCGCGATGCCTCGTGACCGATGAAGAAAAACAATTCGACCAAGCCTCGGGTTGTAGTCGTCGGTGCGTACAATGCCGACCTCGTGGTTGCATGCGAGAGATCGCTGGAAGCAGGAAAAAGTTTGATTGGTGGGCCGATGCAGATTTTTGGTGGAGGGCGTGGTGCTAACTGCGCCGTCGCTGCGGCACGAGCCGAATGTTCGGTCGCATTTATCGGAGCACGTGGCCGGGACGGGTTCGGCGGAATGGCACAAGGTCAGCTAGCGCATGAGTCTATTAATCTCGATTGCTTCTTTGAGCTGCCAAACGTTAAGACCGGAACATCGTTAAGTTTAATTGAAGCAAGCACAGGTAAACATTTGCTGGTCTGTGCACAGTCGGCGAATGACTATCTTACGCCGGACATGATTCAAACGGCCCGAGAGACTATTCTTTCGGCAGATCTAGTTGTGTCCGAGTTAGAAATCCCGAGCGGTACCGTTTGGGCGGTGATGAAACTTTGTGAACAGCATTCGATTCCTTTTGTTCTCGACGTTTCTCCGTTGGATCGAATCGATTTTCTGCCTAATAACAATATATTCCTGCTGGTATCCGAATCGCCGGAGGAGGTCATGAGGGTCATCAATGGCAGTACGATTTCGGGGACAGTCACCGAACTGCATCGCCTTGGCTGTCGAAATGTGGTGCTGATCGAGAACAGTCGCCAGGTGATACACTCGGACGGAGAAAGAACAACAACGACATCTGTGCCAATTCAAGAGATCGTCGATCGTTGTGGAGCGACTGAGTGTTTGGAAACGTGGATCGCTTTGGCGCTTCTACGGGATGTTCCATTAGCGGATGCATGCGAGAGAGCCGTTTTGGCGATGGCTCATAGTTTGAGCAGGCGGGGCGGACATCAAAGTATGCCGCGTGTCTCGGAAATTCCAGAACTCCGACGCTAACCATAGAGCTCTTGTAAGCCGCTCCGGCTCTCGCTCATGCTTTCCAGGTGGATTCTGAACGATAGCCGCAAAAGAGCGTAAAGAACGCAAAAAAAAGACGGAGAAAACTCTCACGCAAAGCCGCAAAGCCGCAAAGGTAAAACAGGCAGACCGTAGATAAACTCGAATTTGCGCAGATTGGGAAGCGGAATGTGATCCGTGAAACGTGATTGGGGGAGCGTTGCCTTGTGTTCAGCTCTGAAGGAAACGTCGTCGTTCGAAAAGCTTTAGAGACATTTTTGAAAAATCCGGAAGTGATGGCAGCTGGTTCCCAACTACCTCGACCCGTTGACCGACTAAACGCGTTTCAAGATGGTGATGTGATCTCCGATCGAGGAATGCGATACGACGATTATTTCGGTTATCTACCGCCCAAGAGTCTCGAGTAGACCAGCGTCAGTTCTTGGACAACCACGGACGCCGATATCGAGAGCTCCGTAGCAGCGATTCTGATGGCTAGATTCCTAGGTCTATACAAAACACTATTATTGATAGTAGTCAGCGAGGGCTACACATAGGGGAGACGCCGTCCAGGCTTAATTATTCCTTCTGGTAGTATAACTCTTCATCCAGGTGAGTGTTTGGTACGAATTTCTGCCTTATGATCCATATTTGTGCTCTGTCCTGCTTCCGGAGAGCTGCCTCGACAAATTCGACCACTGAAACGATGGTATCGCAATCTTCTTTCCGAAGGTAAAAGCGGTGTTCATCCAGAAAGTCCAGAGCGGCATCATATC
>Ga0185299_10001598_pt1 | contig 41421 bp, 27 predicted proteins | sample PaiPotPPA55metaG_FD_128002 | JGI IMG/M metagenome (GOLD analysis project Ga0185299, IMG submission 128002) | Iron sulfur acid spring bacterial and archeal communities from Banff, Canada, to study Microbial Dark Matter (Phase II) - Paint Pots PPA... ...
GCGAGGTGAGCTATTATCGCGATTCGGATGGCGATGAGGGTAGCCCCAACAACAGCGTCATTGTTCCAGGCGTGCCGTCGGGGAAATATTATCTGCGTGTCGAGCCCGAGATGGACCGCGGGGCTGCTCCAGTGAATTATCAGCTTTCTATACGGCGCGGTGTTCCGAACGATACCTTCTTCCTGATTGCGGCCGGCTTGCTCTTGATTCCGCCCATAGTCAAAACCGTTCGCCGCTCCAGCTTCGAGGCCCAACGCTGGCGCGAAAGCGACTACGCGCCCATGGTATCGAAGGTTGGGACGGGGCTGGCGGCCTTGGCAGATGATTAACCCAGATGATGATTAACAAATGACAACTAATCCCCTGTTCTTGCTCTACGGTGTTTTCTTGCTCGGCCTCACCGGCGTCGCCGAGTATCGCGGTTGGAGCTTCTCCAGCGTCACTCAGCAGAAGGTCCTTCCGAAATCGATCCGCGATAATCCCGGCGCGTATCGTTCCACTTATGGCGGTTACTCCCGATACATCGGAGGCAAATAATTCATGGAAGACTTCCATCCCGGCTATCTGCTCAATGCCATCGTTTATGCCTTTCTCGGCATCCTGATTTTCGTGATTGCATTCGTCGTCATCGATAAGATGACGCCCTATCATCTCTGGAAAGAGATCGTGGAGGACAAAAACGTCGCGCTGGCGGTGTTGATCGGCGCGATGTCGATCGGCATGTGCATCATCATCGCCGCCGCGGTTCACTAAGTGTCTATTGCGCTGTTTCTCTCTGTCTTCCTGATCGCCGCCTGCGGCCTGGTTTACGAACTGATCGCCGGCACGCTCGCCAGTTATCTCCTCGGCGACACCGTATTCCAGTTTTCCACCATAATCGGCTGCTACTTATTCGCAATGGGCGTCGGCAGCTACCTTTCCCGATTCCTGCGACGCGGCTTGGTGGCCCGCTTCGTCTCGATCGAGCTGATGGTCGGCCTCGTGGGCGGATTCTCGTCATCGATGCTGTTTCTCGCATTCGCCTATACCGAAGCCTTCCGCTTGATTCTCTACGTTGTCGTGATCCTGGTGGGCACACTGGTAGGCCTTGAAATCCCGCTGCTCATGCGGATCCTCAAGGAGCGCTTCCAGTTTCGCGAGCTCGTTTCGCACGTTCTCACCTTCGATTACCTCGGAGCTTTGGGTGCCTCCCTGCTGTTTCCCATTCTGCTGGTTCCCAAGCTCGGCCTCGTCCGCTCGGCCCTGGTCTTCGGGATTCTCAATGCTGGAGTGGCGCTCTGGTCGACATATATATTTCGAGAGCAGCTCGGAGGCGCGGGCCTTGGTTTGCGCGGCAGTTGCGTCGTAGTTTTAGCCCTGCTCGGCGCTGGAACGATTTTCGCCGATCGTATCTCCTCGGCCGCCGACAATAGCCTCTATGCCGACGAAGTCATATTCAGCCGCAACACGCGCTACCAGCGCATTGTTCTGACCAGGTGGAAAGACGACCTGCGCCTGTTCTTGAACTCCCATCTTCAGTTCAGCTCGCGCGATGAGTACCGCTACCACGAAGCGCTGGTACACCCCGGTCTCGCCGCGCTGCCCGGCGCGCGCCGCGTGTTGGTAATGGGCGGAGGCGACGGCCTAGCCGTTCGCGAAATCCTGAAATATCCGTCCGTCCAAAGCGTGACCCTGGTCGATCTCGATCCCGAGATGACGCAGCTCTTTTCGAAGCACCCGGTGCTCTCGGAATTGAATCAGCATTCGCTCACCGCGCCGCGCGTCCACGTTATCAATGACGACGCCTTTCGCTGGCTCGACGCCAATTCCGATCGCTTCGACTTCATCGTGGCCGACTTCCCCGATCCTACCAGCTACGCGCTCGGCAAACTCTTCACCACCACTTTCTATCGCCTGGCCGCCAAGCATCTTTCTGCCGGCGGATTGATGGTGGTGCAAAGTACATCGCCGCTGTTTGCGCGCCAGTCCTACTGGTGCATCGTCGAGACAGTGAAGCTGGCCGGCCTGCATACGTATCCGTATCACGTCTACGTGCCATCGTTCGGCGAATGGGGCTACGTCATCGGCAGCCTGGTTCCGTTTGAGCCGCCCACACAGTTGCCACCAGGCCTCCGCTACCTCAGCAACGTTCGGGAACTGTTCGATTTCCCGGTGGACATGCAGCCGGTCGACGCGCAACCCAACCAATTGAACAACCAGATCCTGGTCCGCTACTACGAAAGGGAATGGAAAGACATCGCCCACTGACCCGCCGCCGCTTCCTCGCCACCGCGCCCGCGCTGGTCGGCCTGACCCGCAAGACCGATCGCCCCTTCAGCGGCTCCTTCGTCAACGATTCCTTCCCTACCGGCCATCGCCTCCGCGACCGGGCGACATTTGCCCCGCCAGCTCGGCAGCTACGCGTTCCCATCGTCATTATCGGCGGAGGTATGGCCGGACTCAGCGCCGCCTGGCATCTCGACAAGTGCGGCTTCCACGATTTCGTGCTGCTCGAAATGGAATCGCAGCCCGGCGGCAACTCGCGCTGGGGTCAAAACGAAGTCTCGCGATTCCCATGGGCAGCCCATTATGTTCCCGTCCCCGCCAAAGGCGAATCGCTGGCCCGCGAGCTGTTCGAGGAATTCGGCGTCCTGCGCGACGGCAAGTGGGACGATCGCGCGCTCTGCTTCGATCCCCAGGAGCGCCTGTTCATTTACGGCCGCTGGCAGGAGGGCATCGAGCCCGAGAACGCTACTCCGCAGGACACCGAACAATACCGCCGATTCTCAGAGAAGATCAGCGAGTTCCGCGCGACAGGCCAGTTCACCATCCCGATGGAGCGCGGTGCAAAATCATCGCCGCTCGACCGCCTCTCCATGGCCGACTGGCTCGCCCATGAACGCTTCGACTCACCCACCCTACGCTGGTACGTCAACTACGCCTGCCGCGACGATTACGGCGCGCTAGCCAAAGATACATCCGCCTGGGCTGGCATCCACTATTTCGCCTCGCGCGAACCGGAGGAGAAAGGTCCACTGACTTGGCCCGAGGGCAATGGCTGGATCGCGCAGCGTCTCGTCAAAAAGCTGGGGCGCTACATCCGCGCCGGCTCCGTGGTCTATCGCGTAGCGCGCGACGGCAATCGACTGCGCATTCTCACAGAACAAACCGAGTACATCGCCGACGCGATCATTTTCGCCGCTCCGACGTTCCTCGCTCAGTTCCTCATCGAAGGCGCGCCGCGAGCGGACGGATTCCAGTATTCGCCCTGGCTCACCGCCAACCTCACTTTCGACCGCATGCCCAGCCAGAAGGGCGCCGAGCCCGCCTGGGACAACGTCATCTACGATTCCCCAACGCTCGGCTACGTGAACGCAACGCACATGAGCCTGGCAAGTCACATCGACCGCACGGTCTGGACTTTCTATTGGTCGCTCGCCGAGCACACCCCCGTCGAAGCCCGCCAGTTGCTGCTCGCCAAAGACTGGAATTACTGGAAAGAAGCCATCCTGAGCGACCTCGCGCGTGCGCATCCGGACATCCGGCAATGCGTCACCCACATCGACATCATGCGGATGGGCCACGCCATGATCCGGCCGTCGCCGGGCTTCATGTTCTCCGCCGATCGCCAACGCTGGCTGAAGCCTCTCGGAAATATCTACTTCGCGAATTCGGACCTCAGCGGTTTTTCGATTTTCGAAGAGGCCCAGTATCGCGGCGTCGAGGCCGCCCGCCGAGCGATCAACGGTATATACTTTCATCACCGGCCGTAAAGGAGCCGCGCCAATGACCAAACGAACTTGTGTATTGACAGCCCTCGTAGCCCTGTTGTTCACCCTGTCGTCAAACTCTCAGACACCCGGGCGCGCCGGAGGCCCCAACCCCGGCGTCACTCCAGTCCGGCTAATGGATCGCGCCGAAGTCCGGGTCACGCGTGTCGAGCTCCAGCCTGGCGCCATCCGCAGCGTGCACGTTCACAACGACGTCCGCTTCCACTTGTTTATTCCCGTGAGCGGCCAACTCGAGCTGACCATTGGCTCGGCCAAGCCCGTTGACACCATCCCCGGCCAAGCGTATTTCATGGAGAAAGGAACTCCGCATGGGTTCAGAAATGTCGGATCGGCGCCGGCTATGGTGATGGAGGTCTTCGTGAAAGATGGCGCCTAAGGCCGTGGAGCAGGTCTCTGACCTGCTATTTCTTGCTACTGCAGCGGCAGATTCCCACTCCCGTTCGATCCATCGCCGCCATCTTCTTCCGCCGGGATCACCGACGCAGCGGCCACCAGGTCGCCTTCATCCATCCGAACCAGCCGGACCCCCTGCGTGGACCTGCCTGCCTGCCGGATCTCGCCTGATTCGATGCGAATAATCTTGCCGTCCTTGGTGATGATCATCAGGTCGGTGTCTTCCTTCACTGACAGAATCGCGACCACCTTGCCGATCCTGGGCGTCACCTTCATGTTGATCACGCCCTTCCCGCCGCGGGCCGTCAGTCGATAATCCTCGAGCGGAGTTCGCTTGCCGAAACCGTTCTCGGAAATCGACAGAATCAGCCCGTCCTTCTCCACCACCTCAGCGCCGATGATCAAGTCGCCCTCGGCTAGATCCATGGCGCGCACTCCACGCGCCTGTCGGCCCATTGCTCGCACGTTTTTTTCATGGAAGCGGATGGCTTTGCCCTCGTGCGTGCCCAGGAAGATATAGTTTTCGCCGTTGGTGAGACGCGCCGCCAGCAATTCGTCGCCTTCGTCGAGTGAAAGGGCGATAATGCCGCGCGACAAGGGATTGTCAAACTCGGTCAGCTCGCACTTCTTGATCACGCCCTGCTTGGTCACCATAACGATAAACTGGCCCGCGACGAAATCCTTCACCGGCAGAAACGCCTTCACCGCTTCGTCGGGTTGCAGATTGATCAACCCTGAAACATGTTTGCCCTTCCCGGTAGTGCCCGCATCGGGAATTTCGTAGATCTTCAGCCAATAAACACGGCCCTTGGTGGTGAAGACCAGTACATAGGCGTGCGTCGACGCAACCACCAGGTATTCGACCACATCCTCGGTGCGCGTGCCCATTCCAATACGGCCCTTGCCGCCGCGTGATTGCCGCCGATACGTGTCTACGGCTGTCCGCTTCAGATAGCCGCCCCTCGTCACGGTCATGGCGACGTCTTCCACCTGGATCAGGTCTTCCAGCAGGATCTCGCCCGTGTCTTCGATGATCTGAGTACGGCGCTCATCACCGAACTCCTTCTGTACGTCCTTCAGCTCCTGGACGATCAGGCCGCGCAGTTTCTTATCGGAAGCGAGAATCTCCAGATACTCGGCGATCTCTTTCTGGATCGACGCCAGCTCGTCCACAATCTTCTGGATCTCCATGCCGGTCAGGCGCTGGAGTTGCAGCTCGATGATCGCTTGCGCCTGTTTCTCGGTGAACTCGAAGCTGCCGATCAGGCCGTCGCGCGCTTCTTTCGGAGTTTTGGAACCGCGGATCAGCTTGATCACGGCATCCAGATTGTCGAGCGCTTTCTTGAAACCAAGCAAAATATGCTCGCGCTCGCGTGCTTTGCGCAGCAAATAGTCGGTGCGGCGCCGCACCACGTCGATACGGTGATCGATGAAGCGCCTCAGAACATCCAGCAGTCCGAGTTCGCGCGGCTGTCCGCCCACGATGGACAGCATGATCACGCCGTAATTCACCTGGAGCTGGGTTTGCTTGTAAAGATTGTTCAGAATGACTTCAGCCTGCTCGCCGCGCTTCAACTCAAAGACGATGCGCATCCCGTCGCGGTCGCTTTCGTCGCGAATTTCCGAAATTCCTTCTATCTTCTTTTCGTTCACTAACCCGGCGGCGGCTTCAATGAGCCGCGCTTTGTTCACCTGATAGGGAATCTCGGTCACCACGATCGCTTCGCGGTCCTTACCCATCGGCTCAGTGGCGGCCTTAGCGCGGAGTTTGAGACTCCCACGGCCCCTGGCGAAATAATCAACAATCCCCTGCCGTCCGAGGATGAAACCACCCGTCGGGAAATCGGGTCCCTGCACCATGGCTGCGATTTCCGCCAGCGATGTCTCGGGCTTCTGCACCAGCGCAATGGTCGCATTGATGATTTCGGTGACGTTGTGCGGCGGGATGTTCGTCGCCATGCCGACTGCGATACCCGACGATCCGTTGATCAGCAGATTCGGAACCCGCGTTGGAAGCACCTCGGGCTCCACGCGACGCTCGTCGAAGTTCGGACGAAAATCGACCGTCTCTTTGTCGAGGTCTTCCAGGAGCGCGGTGTCGATGCGCGAAAGCCGCGCTTCAGTGTACCGGTAGGCCGCCGGCGGATCGCCATCCACGGATCCGAAGTTGCCTTGCCCATCTACCAGCGGATAGCGCAAAGAAAAATCCTGCGCCATGCGGACCAAGGCGTCGTAGACCGATTGGTCGCCGTGCGGATGGTAGTTGCCCAGCACTTCGCCGACGATGCCGGCGCACTTGCGATAAGCGCGGTTGAACGCCAAGCCCATCTCCGACATCGCGTACAAAATCCGGCGATGCACCGGCTTCAAACCATCGCGAACGTCGGGCAGCGCGCGCCCAATAATCACGCTCATCGAATAGTCGAGATACGACCGGCGCATCTCGTCTTCGATGTTGATCGAAATTATATTCTTGTTGCCGCCATCGCCCCCCAACGGCATTTGCGAGCCAGGGCCGGGCGGCGTCGGCGGGATAGTCGGGTCGTCAGGACTTGCCAAGAGTTAACTCCTTGAAAATACTGGGCTGAATGGCCCGAGACAGTATCCGGTTTGCAACCTTTATTCTAGCATCTTGCAGGGCGCAAAACCGAGGAAAAATCCGAGGTCCGTGAGAACCGCTCGTCGCGAAACTAGATCCGTGCGCGGGCCTCTAATAGATGAGTGGTCGACGGGAACGTCCACCCGGCCTAGAGGAGGTTTTTGCTGTTTGCCTCTTCTGAAATCGCAGACCGAAGGAGGACGGCGACAGGAAAGCGAAGGTCGCTCCTTAAAGGTAGTCTTGGCGGAAAATGTTCGGTGCGGTTGCAGGGTTTTTGCCGTCTCCCCTGCTTCGTGGCGGCTCCGAGAACGGTAAAATCGTTCAGCGAGAACAGCCCGGGGAACCACGCATTGGATAACCGGACAGCTTTCCGCCGGGGCTTGGGCAACAATTCATGAGCCGGCTTCACTTCATCACCGCGATTCCTCAAAATGTGCAGCTCGGCAGCGGATGCTACGTCGGAACCTGGACCCTGGCAAAAGCGTTGCGCGCTCTGGATGTTGATATCGACATAATCGCTCCGCGAGTATCGACGCCGGCGTATCTGGCCACACGCATCCTTTTTAATGAGAGCTTGCGCTTGCGCCGGTTCGACGGTGACGCGACCATCGGCATCGATGCCGATGGTTATTCAATAGGCATGTCACGGCTGTGGCCAGCGCGACAGAGGAAGGCCTTGCCCCACGTCGCTTGCATCAAAGGCGTGCTCGGCGATGCGGTCCGTTTCGAACACGGCGCAACTCGCGCCAGCATGGCGATTCAAGCCCGCCTCGAAGCCATACACGCCGGACGCGCCGACCTGGTGATCACTGTCAGCCGCTATTGCGCCCAGCGTCTCGAAGAATTATACGGCGTCCGGAACGCAGTCGTAGTTCCGGAGTTGATCGATCTGGTTGCCTGGCGCCATCGTTTCCAGTTGAATCCCGCTGCGCCCGATCCGAGAAAATTCACGGTTTTATCGGTCTGCCGATTCTACCCCCGTAAACGCTTGGATGTGTTGTTGCGAGCTGTCGCGTTACTCCGCGGCCGGATGCCGGAGTTGGAGGTGAGGATTGTGGGCGACGGGCCCGAGCGTGGGCGATTGCACCACCTGACGCGCGAGCTCGACATAGAACGGTTCATCACCTGGGTCGGCGACGTGAGCATCGACCAGCTCGCCGCCGAATACAATCGAGCCGACGTCTTCTGTCTGCCCAGCGTCCAGGAGGGCTTTGGCATCGCATTTCTGGAGGCCATGGCTGCGGGGAAAGCGATTATAGCCGCGCACGCCGCGGCCGTACCGGAAGTGGTTCGCCATGGCGTCTTGTTCGAGCCGGACCATCCAGAGTGTCTAGCAAATGCTTTGATCCTGCTCGATTGCGATCCGGATCTGCGGCGGTTGCTGGGTGCCGCCGGATTGCGGGACGTCCAGGAGTTCGACATCCACCGCGTGGCAAGGCAATTCTTGTCGGAAGTCTCAAAGGTAGTGCCTGGGGTGACCGTACTGGAGAAGAAGGAGGCTGTATATGCGACTTAAACGGAGATTGAAACCGTGGCGAGGTCTCCTCGCGGGCGCGGTCGGAGGCTTGGCCGCGCCGCCGTGTCGGAATGTTCTCGATCCCACGCTTAAGCGCCGCCAGAAAAAAGCCGCCGCGCCGGGGTACATTACCTTTTCGGCGCCGCTGTCGGAGCAGTTTATGGCGTGGCGGTTGAAACCATTCCGCCCGTTCGCACGGGATACGGATCGCTCTTTGGAGCGGCGGTTTGGCTTGGCGCGCCATACGCAGCTACGTGCTACGCTGAACACCGAAGGTCGCGCAACTGCCGGTGTATCAGGAACGCTGCCTTACTGAGCCGCGACCGGAGCAAGCGGTCCATTCGAGCCACGACCCATAAGGGAGTGTGCCACCGCGTACTTGAACAATCTCTGCGCCATCGCGTTTTCAGGCTCCAGCGCTAGCGCCTTCCGTGCGAACTCTTTCCCTTCCTGGTATTGTTTCAAAGTTAAAAGCGCCAGCGACAGGTTGGAGTAGACGAGCACATCTGGTGGACCGATTTCGAGTGCCACTTGGAATTGCCCCACCGCCTCGTCCAGCCGGCCCGCCCGAGCGTATTCAACACCCAGGTTGGCGTGAGCCACCCGGAACGAAGGCGCGACCCGAATCGCCTGCTCCAGCTTCGCGATCGCTTTCGCCGTATCATGAGCTTCTGAATATCGCTGCGCTTCTTCTGCGGCGCGAATGGCCTGCTTCGGAATCGGATGCTGGAGTTCGTGAACCGAAACGCCCCCAGCGGGCGGCTGGTTTGTCTTTTGATCCGGCAAACGGAGAACCAGAGAGTTGCCCATGCCCATTATGCGCGACTCTTCCACTAAAGGATCTTCGCCCGGAGCGGTCACAACTCGAATGGTATACGACGAATCCGTACTCCCACGGTTGAGCCGGAAGCTGCCGTCCCCTGAAACCGACGCCCGCTCCACCACTGCATGGGTACGAGGATCATATAGCTCCACATAAAGCGTGTTGAGAGGCGTAGAGCTGTTGTTGGATTGAATCTCGCCGCTGAAGCTAAGCTCACCACCCGCAGGCGGCATCTGCGCGAATAGAGCCGCGGAAAAGAAGACCGAGAGGATGAATTTGTTGAAAGGCACACTTCCTCCTGGATAATGGTTTTGGAAACTAAGCGGGTCCAGAACAATGACCGATCAGGCTGAACAACGGGGAGAGGATCGGGCCGACAAAGGCTTGTCAGGATTATCTTAAGGGAAGCCCGCGAAAGCCGCCAATCGAAAGTTTCTATGAACTCGATGGAAGCCCTGGAAACACGGCCTGTACTATGTGCGTGACTTTTTGACCCTTCGCCAGTTTATATAGTCAGAGGAACGGTGGCCGTCCGAAGACCGGCAGCAAAAGTAGTCGCGGAGGAGGTAGACGAGCGTCTGCTGGTGGAAGCTGCGCAACGGGACCCCCTGAAGTTTGGAGATCTGTATGAGCTTCATTTCGAACGGATCTATGCGTTTATCTCCCGGCGCGTAAGCGATCGGCAAACGGCGGAAGATTTGACGTCGGATGTTTTTCACAAAGCGCTTGCCAACTTGCGGAGCTACCAAGATCGAGGCGCGCCATTCGCCGCGTGGTTGTTCCGGATTGCCGCCAACGCAGTGGCGGATCAATTCAAGCGTGCGGCTCGTGAGGTTGCCGCCAGTACTGAAGAACCGCCCGAACCGAGCGTCCAACCGGACCTCGAGGCAATCGAACATCGGGCTCGCCTGTTTCGCCTGGTAAAAGACCTTCCCGAGGACCAGCGCCGGGTGGTCCTGCAACGTTTTGTGGAACAAAAAAGCATTCGTGAAATTGCGCAAGAGCTGGCCCGGAGCGAAGGCGCCGTCAAGCAGCTTCAATACCGCGCTCTCGAGAGCTTGCGGGCGCAAATGGAGGGTCGCCATGCCTAAGCGCTCTCTGATCCACCAAGTGGATGACGCGCTACAAGGCCTGCTGGGTGGGCGTCCGGCCGCCAACGTTGACCCAGGTCTCGCGCCCCTGGTCGCAATCGCGCGCGAGCTGGTCGATCTTCCGCGCGAGAATTTCAAGTCACGTCTCAAAGCTGAATTAGAAAGGAAATCGTCTATGGCAACTCAAGCAGCTGTCACTATCCGTCAAACCGCGGCGCCGCGCCTGCGCGTCAAGAATGCCGCGGCCGCCATCGAGTTTTACAAGCAGGCCTTTGGAGCCAGAGAAATCATGCGGTTTGACGTCCATGGCCAGATCGCACATGCCGAGCTCACAATCGGAAACGCCACCATCATGCTAGGCGAGGAGGCTCCCGAATACGGCTTTCCGGGACCTGCGGCGTTGGGCGGTTCGCCAGTCAGTATCCATCTCTTCGTGGATGATGCGGACGCCGTGGCTGCTCAAGCGGTTGCTGCCGGGGCCCGGCTAGTGCGACCGGTCAGCGATCAATTCTATGGCGACCGCTCCGGCTTAGTCGCCGACCCGTTTGGATACAGCTGGGATATCGCGATGCGCAAGGAAGAAATGTCAGCCGAAGAGATGCGCCGGCGCTTCGAAGCGATGGAGCAGGAACAGGCCGCCAAGAGAACCGCGAGCAGTCCCATCCCGAAAGGCTTTCATACCCTCACGCCTTATCCCAGAGCTCAAGACGCCGCGGGCCTGATCGATTTCGTCAAGCAAACCTTTGGCGCGGAAGAGACATTCCGGGCAGTTGGCTCAGCCGGCGGGATCCACGCGGAAGTTCTCCTGGGCGATTCCATGCTCATGCTGGGTGGCGGCGGGCCGGGGCTTTCATGGCACGGCGAATCCCAACCGATGGCCTTTCACGTGTACGTGGAAGATACGGATGCCGTATATCAGCGCGCGCTCGCTGCTGGCGCTGTTTCCCTCCAACCCCCTGCCGATCAGGTCTACGGCGAACGCAGCGGAAGCGTGAAGGATCTCGCGGGTAATAACTGGTACATCGCCACGCATAAAGGAGACCGGTATATCCCCGAAGGCCTCCACACGGTCACGGCGTACCTGCATCCCCTGCGAGCCGAACCCGTGATTAGCTTCCTGAAGCGCGCTTTCGGCGCGGAAGAGCTCGAAAAGTACGCTTCGCCGGACGGTGTCATTCATCACGCCAAGATCAAAATTGGCGACTCGATGCTGGAGATGGGAGAAGCTAATGGTCCGTACCAGCCAATGCCCTCTGTTTTCTACCTGTACGTTCCGAATGTCGACGCGATGTATTCTCGCGCCCTGAACGCCGGCGCCACATCCACGAGCGAGCCGGCTGACCAGCCGTATGGCGACCGGAGCGCCGGAGTGAAAGATGTCTTCGGGAATCAGTGGTATATCGCGACGCATATCCGTGAAACGCGGTAATCCTTAAGCCCCCGCTGGGGCGGGGTTCAGAACTTTTGAACTAGCCATGACTAAAATAAACCCCGTCTCCTGGACTAGTGGCTTTTAAGGTTCATCTAAGGCGTTCCTCTCATTCCTCGTACCGTCTTTGGGTGATAATTTAGCTCCAGGGACAAACGTTCCGTTCAAAATGGAGGAGAGGAAAATGACAAGAATCACGAATCTGGTATGGAAGCTGAGAATTTGGAAGGATACTCGAGGCCAGGACCTCATTGAGTATGCATTGATGGCCGGCTTTGTTGCGGTTGCGGCGGGCGCGATTATGCCCAACGTTGCCAGCAGCATCAGCACCATCTTCAGCAAGATTTCCAGCGTCATGACAGCAGCTTCTACCCAGAGCTAACGACTGCAAGACCGACAAACATAACAACAATACCCGGCTTCCTCGTGAAGACCGGGGGTGGGGGCGCGGCGACCGATCTGGTCGCCGCTTGTTTTTGGACAATAACTACGTTGCAAATCCAGCTCAGCATGCACCATGCCAGGCCGGTCGCTACGGGTCACAGGCGAGGGCTGCCTGATAACGAGTCCTGTTTCTCGGAATCTACAGTACCATGGAAGAAGGGGTAGTGGTGTAGAATTAAAAGGCTCTGAACAGGCGCAATAAATGCCGTGCCTTTTAAACATCGCTTCGATTTGGTACGTCACTTCGCAAGGCACGGAGAAGAGTTTCGGGTAGAAACTGCAGATGAATATGAGAGACTCGCTGATGAGTTCTTAACGGGACCGTTAAGGGACGGGGCTATGGAATGTTTGCGTTCGAATGGCGATCTCGTGCGGTTTGACCCTAGAACCGACGAATTCGGGGTGCGTGCCCAGGCTGGTCATATCAGCACGTATCTGATTGCTCGTCCTCTTCCCCATGCGGGCCAAACCAGTGTGGAGTATTTTCAGTCCAACTGTAAACAATAGGCTAGATCGATATGTACACTTGTCCGGTATGTGGTTACGAGCGTCTGGCGGAGCCGCCGATGAATTTCACGATCTGTCCTTGTTGCGGGACCGAATTCGAGTACGACGATTATGGCACGCCCTATGCAGAGTTGCGTCGGCGTTGGATACTAAATGGCTTCAGGTGGTTTAGCCCAGTTGATCCCCAGCCAAATAATTGGAATCCAGTCAGGCAGCTGCTAAATTTGCAGTTCGTACAACCTCCTAGCGCTACGCTGCACGAAACCATACTCCGCACTCGTTTAGGAGCTTTGGGAAGTGGTCCATCTGCAAACCCCAGTATTAGTTATTTCGCCAACATGCTCATGAATCGTAGTTTTGCAACATATTCTTACGGGGCTGCTTCGCCTGGGGTTTCCAACGCTGGCCGGTAACTTCTGAAAACAATGTCCGAACAATCGAGTCCAGTTTCTACCGTCCCCAAGTTCGAGCGCGTTGAGGATTTTGTTTCTGCTTATGCCGATAATGCTCGCTTTGAAGCAACCGTCTTCAACCTGAAAATGATCTTCGGAGAAATTGATCTTAGCAGTGGAACTGAAGTAGTCAAACAGCACACAAGTATTACTCTCCCATGGGCTTTAGTGAAGCTAGTTGTCTTTTACCTGCAAATAAACATCCTTTTACATGAGGCCCAAATTGGCAAGATCACAGTACCCCCCAACCAAGCGCCACCGGCGATGCCAGAAATGTCGGAAGTGGCGGATGTGCCCCAAGCGCTCATCGATTCCGTCAAGAGATTACGAGAGCAATTCATCGCAAGCATGTAAATTTCGTGGCGCCCGACGCCGCGGCGGCTCGCTTCAACTGTTCTTCGCATTTGTCGCTCCCGTTTCCAGAATGGCAATCACCGTACGGAATGGGTCGCCCATCTTTTGGAGCGGTGAGATGGGGACTTCGATAGCTGGATGCGCTCGCCGTTTTTCCCAAGATCAACCCTGGAGGATAATGGCCAGAGGATGTCCTTCAGACGGCTCCTGCGGATCGCTCTGAGCCTCGGGGTTCTCGTCCTGCTGTGGATGCGAGTGGGTCGGGACTGGCAATCCCTCTCGCCCATGTGGGTGGCCGGAAGCCTCACGCTCTCGCTGATCCTACTTCTGGTGGTTATTTTTGAAGTGTACGGAATCCAGCATAAGTGGCGCAGACAGCGCGATCAAGTCCCCAAGAAGCCCCTCGGATTAGACACCTGAATCTGCGGGATTGTGAAGTGCTCGCGCTAAACTGAATCGATGAAATCGCGCGCCCGCTTGATTGTCCCGGAAGTCGTGCAGACTTCCAACATGGATTGCGGGCCGGCTGCTCTGAAATGCCTTCTGGGCGGCTTCGGCATCAACGTACACTATGGACGCTTGCGCGAGGCCTGCCAGACCGACGTCGACGGCACATCCATCGATACCATTGAGGACGTCGCTAACCAGCTCGGGCTACAAGCCGAGCAAATCATGTTGCCGCTGGATCACGTGCTGCTGGACGAAGCACGCGCGCTCCCGGCCATCGCGGTCGTCGTGCTGCCGAACGGTCTTACTCACTTCGTCGTGGTCTGGCGACGTCATGGCCACTGGCTGCAACTGATGGATCCCGCCACCGGGCGCCGGTTCACTCACGCCAAAGAATTCTTGAGCGAGCTTTATATCCACAAAATGCCGGTCCCCGCCGAAGATTGGTGCGAGTATGCGCGCTCCGAGAGTTTTCTGAATCCGCTGCACCACCGCATCGATCGACTGGGGGCGTCGGATCAAATGGAGCGCGTCCTTCGACGCGCAATAAGCGACTCGGACTGGCAGCCTATTGCCGCGCTCGACGCCAGTGTTCGCATGGTCGAATCCATCGTTCGTTCAGGCGCTCTAACCCGCGGCCGCCAGACCGCTCGTGTACTCGAAAGTTTCTTGAAAGAGACTGAAACGATCCCGGATCACTATTGGTCGGTCCGGCCCGCTAAGGATGAAGGACACGTCTTATTGCGGGGCGCAGTGTTGGTTCGAGCGCTCGGGCCGTGGCCGGAAACCGCTCGAAAGGACCGTCCTGCTCTTTCTTCACCGGAACTAATCGCCGCACTGCGGCAGCCGCCGGCCCGCCCCGGCATGGAACTCCTGCGGCTCCTCCGCGGCGACGGCATTTTCACTCCAGTTTCTATAATCGCCGCATTGGCGCTTGCGAGCGCCGCCGTGGTGGTAGAAGCGATTTTGTTTCGCTCGCTGATTCAAACTCCGCGACTGGGAGTGATGCTGACCCTTATCGTCTTTTCGCTGGGTTTGCTGCTGCTCGAAATCCCGCTGACCGGTGGCCTGCTGCGGATCGGCCGGCGTTTAGAGATCCGGCTGCGCCAGGCTTTTCTCCGCAAGATTCCACACCTGGGCGACCGTTACTTCCAGAGCCGGTTGAAATCGGACATCGCCGAGCGCAGCCACAGCATCCATCTCATCCGCCGCCTTCCGGATCTGGGCGGCCAACTGCTGCGCTACGTCTTCGAAATTGTCTTCACTACCGCCGGAATTATCTGGCTCGATCCACTGAGCGCACCGATCGCTGTGCTATCCGCTTTGGCCGCGGTCGCGATCCCCATCCTTTCGCAGCCGCTCTTGATCGAGCGCGATCTGCGTCTGCGCACGCATGCCGGAGCGTTAAGCCACTTCTATCTGGACGCGCTGCTCGGCCTGACTGCCATTCACGCGCATGGAGCGCAACCGGCGGTGCGGCGCGCGCATGCCAGCCTACTCACCGAATGGACCAAGGCTGGATTGAACTTGCAGCGAGCCGTGATCTCGCTTGAAACCATCCAGTTCCTCGCCGGCTTCGGACTCGCGATCTGGCTGCTGGCATCGCATCTGAGCAGGACCGGCGAAACCGGTGCAGTTTTGCTGCTGGTCTACTGGGCGCTCAATCTGCCGGCCCTCGGCCAGGAGGTCGCGTTGATCGCCTGGCAGTATCCTTCTTATCGAAATGTTACGCTGCGGCTGCTGGAGCCCCTGGGTGCTATCGAACAGCGAAGCGTTCACCCTGCTCCCGCACAAGAGTTCGGCACGGGTGCCGTTGCTATCAAGTTTGAGAACGTGAGCGTGATCGCCGCGGGCCACACTGTGCTCCGCGATATCGACCTCGCAATCGATGCGGGTGAGCACATCGCTATAGTCGGGCCTTCGGGCGCCGGCAAATCCAGCCTGGTGGGAGTTCTGCTGGGATGGTATCGATCTGCGACCGGCCGCGTTCTGGTCGACGGCGTCGAACTCGACGAGCCGGTGGTCGAGCGGCTGCGACTAAACATCGCTTGGGTCGATCCAGCGGTGCAATTGTGGAATCGGCCGATGCTCGACAATCTCAAGTACGGTCTCGTCAACAGCCCGCGCATACCGATCGAGGAAGCGATCGACGCCGCCGACTTGCGTCGCGTGCTCGAAAGACTGCCCGATGCTCTTCAGACGCCGCTCGGTGAAGGCGGCGGACTGGTCTCTGGTGGTGAAGGACAGCGAGTCCGACTGGCACGCGCTCTGCTCCGGCCGAACGTACGGCTGGTCATTCTAGACGAGCCATTTCGTGGGCTCGACATCGACCAACGACGCGTCCTGCTCCAGCGAGCACGCCAGCTCTGGAACAACAGCACGCTTCTGGTCATCTCGCACGATATCGCCGAGAGCATGACCTTCGATCGCGTGCTCGTCGTTGAGGAAGGCCGCATTGTCGAAGACGGGAATCCGCGTGAGTTGGCCTCGATACCGGGCTCCCGTTTGCAAGCTATGCTCGAAGCCGAGCGCGCCGTTCGAGAAGAATTGTGGGCCACTGGCGACTGGCGAAGATTGAACCTCCAAGACGGCGCGCTAATCGAGCAATGAATCCGGACCTGACAGAGTTCGTCTGGCCCGCCGCGCGCTTCGACGATGCGCTAATGGCAGTGGCGCGAGAATCCGGTGCCCGGCACGTAGGGCTAGAAGCACTGCCAACCGAAATGTCATATGCCGATTTTGAACGCCGGCTCCCGACTCTCGGTCCCGCGCTTCTGCGAGTGCCGGGTGAAGATGGCTTTCTCGCGATACTTGCGAAGTCGACCCTCCTATCGCCCGACCATAAGAAGGTCGCGATGGATCCCGGCACTGTCCGCTCGGCGCTCTGTTGGGAGATGGAGGCGCCGGTCTTGAAGCAGATTCAGGAAACACTTGAGCTAGCCGAGGTCCCCCTTTCAAGGCAGGCTCGCGCGCGCGAGGCGATCTTACGCGAACGATTCAGCGCCGTTCCCATCCGCGGCATCTGGCTTTTGCGGTTACCTCCCAGCGCGAATTTCTGGCTGCAATTGCGACAGGCCCGCGTGCCACAGCGCCTGTTTACGCTAGTCGGCGCGCACGCACTTCAGTATGTGTTGTGGATTCTGGCTTGGTGGATGGTCGGACAAAACGTCTTGAGCGGCCGCGGCAGCCAGAACTGGCTCGTGCTTTGGGCCTTGTTGCTACTCAGCCTGGTGCCGATTCGCGTGCTGATCACCTGGCTACAGGGCCAGATCGCGATCGGCGCGGGCGCCAAGTTGAAACAGCGGCTATTTTACGGCGCTCTACGGCTGGAGCCGGATAGCATCCGCCATCAGGGCGCGGGCCAATTATTGGGACGAGTCATCGAATCCGAGGCAGTGGAAGCGCTGGCGTTGAGCGGCGGATTTCTCGGCTTGGTGGCGATCATCGAGCTTGCAATCGCGATTTTTGTGCTGGGCGCCGGCGCAGGCGGCATTCTTCACTCGGCCTTGCTACTTGCCTGGCTGGCCGTCACGGGACTGCTTGCATGGCGATACTTCGTACGGAATCGCGCCTGGACCGATGTCCGACTCGCAATGACACACGACCTCGTGGAAAGCATGGTCGGGCATCGCACGCGCCTCGCGCAGCTTCCGCCCGATCGATGGCACGAAGGAGAAGACGAAGCGCTGGAGCAGTATCGCAAAGTATCTCGAGCCATGGACCGTTCGACTACTGCTCTGATCGCCATCGTCCCGCGCGGCTGGTTGGTTCTCGCTCTGCTCGGGCTCACTCCGGCGTTCATCGGCGGCGTCAGCTCCACTGCGAAAATGGCAATCGCAGTGGGCGGCATGTTGCTTGCCTATCGCGCCCTGAAACGTCTGTCTACGGGCGCATGGCAAGTGGCCGGCGCCGTAGTCGCCTGGGAGCGCGTCTCCATTCTTTACCATTCCGCTACGCGTCCGGAGATGCTGGGTTCGCCGGGCGTCTTGCCATCCACGGATTCACCGGCCGTCGTTGAAGCACGCGATCTGGTGTATCGCTATCACGACCGCCATGAGCCGGTGCTGCGCGGTTGCAGCCTCCGAATCCACACCGGCGACCGCCTGGTGCTGGAAGGTCCATCGGGCGGCGGAAAATCGACACTCGTTTCGATCCTGGCCGGGTTGCGCGAGCCGAACTCCGGCGAGCTGCTCATCGATGGATTCGATCTGCACACACTCGGCTCAGAACGCTGGCGTCAACGCATCGCCGCGGCGCCGCAGTTCCACGAGAATTACGTTCTCGCCGAGACATTTGCATTCAATTTGTTTATGGGCCGCCGGGGAACCCTCCGGCAGAGCGACCTGGAGGAGGCCGAAGTCATCTGCCAAGAACTGGGGCTGGCCGACCTTCTAGCCCACATGCCAGCCGGGATGCTGCAGATGGTCGGCGAGACGGGTTGGCAACTGTCGCACGGAGAGCGGAGCCGGCTGTACATCGCACGCGCTCTTTTGCAGGATGCCGAGGTGGTGGTGCTGGATGAAAGCTTCGCTGCCCTCGATCCCGAAAATCTACAGCGGGCGGTGGAGTGCGTGCTCAAGCGGGCCAGATCGCTGCTCGTGATCGCGCACCGCTGAATTTCATCTGAGGCCGCCGATCAGAAAGAGCGTCGTGATATCACGCTGGAAGGAGTACGCAAAGGATCCTCCATCTGGCGTCATTACGACCTTGGAGATTGCAACTCCGACCGGGTCCGGAGTTTTCAAGTCCCGCAAAAGCTCCTTGCGCCCGGTCGAAATGTCCAGACGGTTGATCTCCAGAGACGATGGCCCTTCTAACTTACTCAGGAACAAATGGCGCCCGTCCGCGCCCCAACCAATAACAGATTCACCGGGCTCGCTATTTGAAATCGGCTTGGGATCTCCGGCTCTGATTGGGAAAAGAGTCAACTTGCCTCCGGCGTTTACCGTCACGTATTTCTGATCGGGGGAAACATGAGCGGCGACCGTTCCTTCGGGAGTAACAGGAGTGAGTTTTCCTCCATTCAGGGTCTGGATAAATGTCCTCAGCGGGCGGTTCGGTTCATTGCCAGTGAATAATATCCGTTGTCCATCTGGAAACCATTCGACGCGCTCGTAGTGCATTCCCTCGGTGCCAATGGAACGTGCTTCCCCGGCGCCAGTGGGTAAAAGAGTCAGTTTGGTTTTCGGCCCATCGCTCACGATGCACACCACCCACTTGCTGTCCGGTGACAAAGCAGGCCGGTTGCCGTCGCCCAGTCGAATCGCCGGAGAACCATCTGTCTTTCGCAGATAGATAGCGACGTTCCGTGGCTGTCCATAAGACAATTCGACGAACAGGATGGTCTTGCCATCCGCTGACATGTCGTAGATATACGACGCGTCGAACCAGGAGAGATCGCGTTCTTCCTTGTCGCCGGGGGAGAGGAACGAGATACCCATGCGCGAGTCAGTGGTAACGCCCAATACCCGGCCGTCGCGGGCGATATCGTAGAGCACCAGCATGGCCGGAGTCTCAACCACAGCTCGCTCTCTATTGTCCAAGGTTACGGCTCGTAGTCCCGTATTGACTCCCGCCTTCGAGCCGCTGAACCAGATTTCGTCTCCTTTCGGCGACCAGCCCAGACCGCCATCAGCCCGCCATCCGCGCGAAAGGACTCGCTTCTTGCCGGATACGTCCAGTACGGTTAATGCGTAATCGGAGATCGCATTATCGAATTCGAAGAACGCAAGCTGATCCCCCTTCGGCGAAACGCGGAGGCGCATCAGCGGCCGCCGCCCCTCGTTCTCGTACCGGACGGTTCCGATCGGGTATTCGATGCGATTCCGACCGCCGACTGTGTGAGAGACCGCTAGTTGGGTTCCATCTGGTGACCAGTCAGCGTCATCCACGTTTTCCAGGATCTCGCGCGGTGCTCCGCCGGAGAGCGGTACTCGAGCAAGAGTCCCAGGGTTTCCCAGCGCGTTCGAACCAAGCAAGATCGCCATTTCACCCGAGGAACTGATGGAGAGGACCTGGCCTTGGGAAAGATCCAGAGACCGCGATTCGCGGCTCCCCGGACGCATGGAGAAAATAGTCAGAGGCTCTCCACCCCACCGAGCGCTGAAGAGGACGGTCTGCCCGTCGGGCGAGAATCTGGCGCTCTGCACGTCGCCGCGACGATAAGTCAGACGCTCGAAAGTTGGCTGCGGCGGGGCCAAAGCTTGCGATCCTACGTAAGCGCCTCCAGCCAGCGCTACAACTACAACGGCCGCCCAAATCAGAATTGGGAGACTTCGCTGGCCAGCCTGGGCAGCAGCGACACCCTCGACTGGAGTTCGCTTTCCGGATTCCACTTCTTCGAGCGCATCCTCGAGAGCAACTTTCAGGTCGGCCATGCTTTGCCAGCGACGCTCGGGATCTTTTCGCAGGCAGCGCATGATGATTCGTTCCACCTCGCGCGGCACGCCCTCGGCAGCCTGACCCACCGGTTTCGGCTCGTTGTGGAGGACGGCAGCCAAAGTCGACAGTTTGGAATCGCCCGCGAAGGCGCGCCGTCCGGTGATCATTTCGTATAGAACCGCGCCGAGCGAAAAAATGTCGGACCGCTCATCCACTTTGTGACCGTCGGCCTGCTCCGGCGACATGTAGGCCACAGTCCCGATGATCAGGCCGGCTTCGGTCTTCAGCATGGCCTCCAGGTGAACGCTCTCGGTGGGCGCGTAGACATCCGGCTCTTCGGGATCAGTCAGCTTGGCGAGTCCAAAGTCCAGAATCTTGACGTCGCCTTGTTCGTTAACGATGATGTTGGCCGGCTTCAAGTCCCGGTGAATGATGCCCGCTCCATGGGCCGCCGCTAAGCCGTCTGCGATTTGTATGGCATAGCGGAGCGCCTCGTTCAACCGGAGGCCTTTGCGACCGATCAGCTTGTCGAGCGTTTTGCCGGAAACGTATTCCATGGCGATGAACTCGACCGGCTGACCGTCGATTTCGCCGGTGTCGACGTCGTAGATGGTAATGATGTTGCGATGGCTAAGGGCAGAAGCCGAGCGGGCCTCTTGAGCAAAGCGAGCTCTGCGAGCCTCATTGCCGACTGCGGCTACAGGGAGAACCTTAATGGCTACCGCCCGGTCGAGGTGAGTGTCGAGCGCGCGATATACCACGCCCATCCCCCCTGCGCCGAGTTTGGTCTCAATCCGGTAATGCTGGAGAGTCTGGCCGATCATTCGCTGAACTTGCAGTCTGAGCGACCATCTTATCATTCCCGGCGTCACTCAGCCGCCGTTGTAATGCGATGAATGCCACGGGTTATCGTTTGGGTGGAGTCGTGTAGTCCTTTTCGGTAACAGCGTCCAGCCAGGTTGTTGCGCCACGCTGCACATTGAACTGAGTTGCTCCCTGATCGGGCGACGCGCCATGCCAGTGCGCTACGCCTGGACCGGCATAGGTGGTCTGGCCAGCGCGCAATTCGATCACGGGGCCGCCTTTCACCTGCGTGCGCCCAACACCTTCCTCAACCAAAATGATCTGCCCGCCTTCATGGATATGCCACTTGGTCCGGGCGCCTGCATCGAAGTGGATATGGGCAATGCCGGGTTTCGACTCGTCTTCAATCCTCTTGATGTTGCCGGTAAAGTTGGACTCCTGTTTCTGCTGGGCGTGTATGAGCCAAAGGCTGGAAGCCACCAGCAACAGACCTATGTAGAGCAGGCCAAGGAAACGGCCGAGGCGAGATTTTCGGGTCATATTGATGGGCATCGTAACACAAGTATGGTTGGATCAGCTTCCGACGATCATTGTTTGTGGCGGTTCGTAGTACTCGAGGACGGAACGGAGGGCGGCCTCTTCGGCGTCGGCTCCAGACCAGTCTTTTTCGACGCCATTTTGACGGTCCGCGATGGCCAGGGCTTGGGTTCGTTTTGCAATCTGCGTTTTTGACGCGAGCGGGGGGACGGTTTGCATGAAGACTGGGGGAAGCGTGGGGGCGATTGCGGCGTCTGTTTGCAAAGATTTGAGTTCGCGGAGTGAGCGATGGAAGCTGCGTTCAACGCGGGTTTGGTGGCGGGCGAGACGGTCGAGCTTGGCAGTCAGCTCAGGGTTGTCGAGGATGTCCCGGTAGCTTTGGGCGGAGGCGGTTAGTTCGGCTTCCATGCGGCGCATCCGGCGGAGATTCCAGGCGGAGGCGACGAGCTGGTCGAACAAAATTTGTTGCAGAGCGCCTTCGGGCCGGATGTCAGTTTGGAGCTGTGCGTGGAAGTCCTCGAATTCTTCGCGGTCCTCAGCGGCGATGATGAGCTGGGCGGCGGTGAGTTCGTGTTTGCGGGCATTCTGAGAGGAACGGGCCTTTCCTTCCTCGGTGCGCGGGCCGGTGCTGAGTCGGGCATTGTCTGCGTTGGCGGATTGGCGTGCTTCTGATGACATGGGATGCTCCTTTGAGATTTCGATTCCGGTTCAATTGTAGGAGGGACGGTGGTGGTTCGAAGGGGTCGAGGATTGGAAATGGTGGGGAATGTGGGAGATCAGGATGCGGGAGTGGTGTGATCGCGCGGTAATTTGAAAGCAGTGTAGACTCGGACTATGAAGACTGCGCAGCGCTTGACGGCGATCATCGAACGTGAGGAGGACGGCTTTGTAGCATTGTGCCCGGAGTTCGATATTGCGAGCGAGGGTGCGTCGATTGAAGAGGCGCGAAGCAACCTCATCGAAGCGCTAACGCTGTTCTTCGAAACGGCGTCCCCGTCGGAAGTCACTCGACGCTTTCACAACGAAGTGTTCGTGACCCAGGTTGAGGTGCCGGTTGGGTAAGCTTCGAGTTCTTTCGGGCTCGGAGATTTGTCGGATTCTTGAACAAAACGGATTCGCCGCTGTACGCCAGCGAGGAAGCCATCAGATCATGCAAAAGCGCCTGGAGACAACCACGATAACTGTTCCCGTTCCGCTTCACGACCCGGTTCGACGCGGCACGCTGTTGAGCATCGTTCGGCAGTCGGAACTCTCGAGGTCGTTGTTTGAGAAGGAATAGAGAGGTTGATACGGAACTTCGCGTCGATGCGCGAGTACTTTCAGATCCCCTATCATCGAGACCGGTAGTCGCAGGGATATTGTCCTTTACAGTCGGTTTGAGGTGAACGAGTTTCGCGCGCTTCCTGATTGTCAATCCACATTCCGTCGAAGCCGCGATGACCCAGAATTTCTCTCGTCGTCTTTGTTTTTGAATTCGGGAGATTTCTTCTTTATATCGAGCAGGAACTTCATCAACTCGCGAGGTGCTGTTCACGATGGCTTCGCAGCGGACGCTTAGCCCACGACCGCATTACCGGACGCCCCCTGCGAGGGAATGCCTTGACATACAGTGGCGCCAACTCGATCTTCTCACGAGTGAGCGCGGGATAGCCTTCGAGAATCTCCGCTGCCGTCGCTCCCTGCGAGAGCATGTCCGCGATTGCGTGGACAGGAATCCGAGTTCCCTTGTACACCGGCGCACCGGGCATGATTTCCGGATCCGATTCCACCATGCGTGTGGCCTCGGCTAAGCGGCGAAGTCCCGTCTCCACGTCTTTGCGCGCCGATTTGCACTGGATGAGGATGACACTTCCCTCAGAGATGAACATGGCGTCGATCCCTGAGTCTCGTTCGACTGCCCGCGCCACTTGGCGCCGTGCGGCCAATGGCAGCGATCTTAATCCCTTGGCTTCCATCCGCAGATAGATCGCCTGCGATCTAGAGAGCAGCCGGTGGACAAAATGTCCTTCGCGGACCCGTTTGGGGCGGATCAATTTGTATTCAATCGCCTTGTGCACGGCGGGGAGCGGAAGGCCGGTAACGGCTGAGACCTGAGAAGGCGTGTAGGCATCGTGCTTTATCGCAGCCGTCATCAAGCATTATTCTACCCTAGAACGGGAAGACTTTTGTGGGGCTGGCCGCGTTCTCTCCCAAAACAGCGAGCAGAGCGAATAGCTCCGGTGGGTTTGGCTCGGTGTGTTCAGGTCAAATGGGAGGTGTCCGCAATACGACTTTACAGATACTTGGGCCGACTTCGCCTACCGCCGATTATAGATGGAGAGTTCCCACATTGCGACGGATTGCGTTCCTGCCGAATGCTTGATAATCTTCAATAATTTTCTGGTACTCCGACTTTTTACAATCTTGGTCCAGCTCGTACCTTTGTGCCTCGTCATTTCGATGACGATCCGATCTACAGGACAGTGAGGAGGCTCCGTGATTTCGCCAAGGCACCAGTAGTATTTCAGCGCGAGGTTTAAGAGCTTTTGCGCAACCTCGTACTTATAGCGACCTTGTCCCAGAACTTTTTCCCCAATGCTGTTCGCGTAGTCGATAAGCTCATCGATATCCTTGTGGTGCTGCTCCTCGCTGATTTCATTTTCGCTGTACTTCGGAATGACCTGGGACGATAGATAGCTAACGACTTTCTGCCGAAAGAGGCGTGTGTTTTCTGAACCGGGCTCGATGCCCTTTCTGTACAGATGAACTCCTTGAACCGAGGCATTCCAAGCGAGAATGCAGCGTTCCTTCATAAGATGGTCTCGCTTGGCATTCATATACCTGTTAAAACATATTTCAACTGGCCTCGGCGCGATTCACTCTGCCGGATTACGCCTATTCCGAGGCTTCGGTGCGAGCGGCGCAAGGGCACAGCAAGCGTCGGCAAGAGTGCGTGCGCCACGTTAGCGGGACTGGGGGACGGGGTCGACCTTTACGCCTTCGCGGACGGTATCGCTGGGGTTGGCGATCACCAGCTCGCCGGGCTGCAGGCCGCTAATGATCTCGAGTTTGTCGCCGTAGTCGCGACCGACTTGGATGCGCTGCAGATGGATAGTATGATCCGGCCGAACCACCGCCACCTCAGTGCCATCGGCGCGCACGATCAGCGCGTCGCCGGGGAGCAGCACCGGAGGGTTGGCGCGAGGGCTGCTTAAATTGACCAGCGCATACATGCCGGGCAGCAAAACACCGTCCTTGTTGGGAACCTGGATTTCGACTAGCATAGTGCGGCTGTTGGGGTCGAGCGAATTCGCGGTCCGGGCCACCGTTCCGGAGAACTTGCGGCCAGGCAGGTTGGAAACCGTCAACTGAGCCTGTTGTCCGGCGTGGATCGAATCGGAGTTGCTCTGCGGGACATTGACGTAAGTTCGCAGAACATTCATCTGCGCAATGCGGTAAAGCAACGTGTTGCCGGCATTCACAAGCGCTCCCACATCCACGTTCCGCAGGGTGACGATGCCATCGAAGGGCGCTTTCACCACCAGGTATCCCTTCAGTTCGTTCAGACGCGAGAGGTTAGCCTGGGCGGCCGTAACGTTGCTTCGGGCCGCGGCGATCGCCTTTTCGAGCGCATCGAGATTAGCAACCTGGGCCTGATATTGGGCCTGATACTGGTCGTTTTCCTGGCGCGAAACGACGCCTTTGCCGGCCAGGTTTTTCCAACGGTCGGCCGTGACGCGGGCCAGTTCCGTATTGGCTTTGCCCTGGCGCTGATTCGCAAGAGCCTGATCGAGGGCCGCGGTGTTCTGCTGCAAGTTTGCTTGCGCTTGTAGGACCTGCTGATCGAGTTCAGGCGCTTCGATTTCGGCCAAGGGCTGGCCGGAGCGGACGCGATCGCCGATGTCCACCATGCGGCTTTTGATATAGCCGTCGGCGCGGGCCAGAATAGGCGCTTCGGTAACGGCCTGGATGTTGCCGGGCAACTCCAAATCGCTTTTCGTCGACGAGCGCCCCACCTCCATGACGTCCACGCGGGGCAACGCCTCCTCTTGTTCGCGAGCCTGGTTGAGGATGACACTCTCGCGCTTCTTAAGCGGAATGTAGCCGCCCAGGAAAGCCGCCGCGATCAGGAGCGTGACCCCGAGCGTGATGGACCAAAGTGTAACTGAGGACGGGTGCCAGATTTTTCCGGCCACTGCGGTGTGCGGGGCGCCGTGGGCCAGACGCTTGTGCTCCTGAAGCTGGCGCTTGAGCTCTTCATTTTCCCGGCGGAGCTGCTCTTCGGTGGTCTCGTCCACGGCTTGGAACTCGGGTTGATCAGGTTCGATATGGCGCATTCAATGCTCTAGAGACGGTCAAGATTCCACTGGGAATCTCCAAAGCCCTCCCTTCTTTGTTCCTCTAATTGGCGCTCGTGATCGACCGGAGGTTTCGTCCGCAGGTAACTATAAATGATGGGAACGACGAATAGGGTCGTCACAGTGGCGAACATCAGACCGCCGATGACGGCGCGGGCCAGCGGTGCGTTCTGCTCGCCGCCTTCGCCCCAGCCGAGCGACATGGGGAGCATCCCGAGGATCATGGCAGAGGCGGTCATCAGCACCGGACGGATACGCGCGTGCCCAGCGGACAGCATGGCTTCGCGGGCGGAAGGCACAGTGGACCGCTCGTCGTTGGCGAAGGTGACCATCAGAATGCTGTTGGCGGTGGCAACCCCTATGCACATGATCGCGCCCATCAGCGAAGGGACGCTCAGAGTGGTACCAGTGACGAATAGCATCCACAGAATACCGGCCAGCGCACCCGGCAGAGCGGTGAGGATGATGAACGGGTCGAGCCAGGATTGAAAGTTCACGGACATGAGCAGATAGACCAAGACCACGGCGAAGAGGATGCCCACACCGAGACGGAAGAACGACGATTGCATGGTCTGATACTGGCCGCGCTGATCGAGCGTGGTGCCGCGTGGCAAATGCGCGCTCTCCTGTTGCATGATCTTTTCCACTTCCGACCCGACGCCGCCTAAATCCCGACGGTCGACGTTGGCGTAGACGTCAAAAACCGGCCAGACATTGTAGTGATTCACGATCACGGGCGTATAGTCGCGTTGAACGGTAACCAGATTGGAAAGGAGTTGCGTGCTGCCCGGCATAGCGCCGGGATTTCCATAAGCTTGTGAGGAGCCGTTGGGCGAAGTGCTGACAAACGCATTTCCCGCCGCCGAGACGCCAGCTTGCGAACCGGGAGTTGTGGTGTTAACCGCACTGGTGGCTACAGACACCGGGGTTCGCAACAGGGCATCGAGGGAATCGATCTTATATTGGGGAGTCTGCACTCCAATGTTATAGTTGACGCCGTTAGACCAGTTCAACCAGAAGGCAGGCGCGATAGTGCTGTTGCCGCTCAGAGAGATCAGCATACTGGTGCTTACGTCGCGCTCGGTTAAACCCATTTGTGAGGCCTTGGCTCTATCTACGTTCAGTTCGATTTCGGGCTGATTGACCACCTGGTGCACATGCACGTCGGCGGCTCCGGGAATGCGGGAAATTCTTTGGGCGAGCTTTTGAGCAATCTTGTAATTGGCGGCGGCGTCACGCCCGACTACCTGCAGATCGATCGGCGCGGGCAGACCGAAGTTCAAAATCTGGGTGGTGATGTTGGCCGGCTGGAAGAAGAAGACGGTATCCGGGAATTTTTCCTGGAAGACCTTCCGGAGCTGAACTTCGTAATCGCGGGTGGGGTGATGCTCTTTCTTAAGCGAAATCAGAATTTCGCCATCGGCGCTGGAGATGGTGGGAATGTCGCCCTGCGCCAAACTGGACCAGCTGTTGGGAACACCGATGTTATCGATGATGGTGTCCATCTCATCGGCGGGGACCACGTTGCGGATTTCGCGCTCGATAGCGGAGAACCGTACTTCGGTTTGTTCAATGCGCGTGCCGGCCGGAGCGCGGGCATGCAGCTTCATTTGGCCGGAATCCACATTGGGGAAGAAATCCTTACCCACCAGCCAGGCCAAGCCGAGCGAAGCGATCGAAACTGCCATGAAAGCGGTGAGGACACGCGCGCGATGCCGCAAGGACCAATCGAGCAGGCCGATGTAGCGGTAGCGTAGGCTCTCGAAAAGCCGGTTGAATATATAGTGGAGGCGCCAGAACAATCCGCGGCCGCCGGCCGTTTCTCCGTGAGTTCCCTCCTGGTACAAATGGGCTTCCGAACTGAGAAGATGGTTCACCATGGTCGGGACAAGAGTGCGGGACAGCAGATAGGACGCGAGCATGGCGAAGACCACCGCCATTGCCAGCGGGGTGAACAGATACCGCGCCGTTCCGGTGAGCAACAACACAGGCACGAACACGATGCAAATCGAAAGCGTGGAGACAAAAGTCGGGACGGCAATCTGCGATGCGCCATCGAGTACGGCGCGGACCAGCGGCTTGCTCATGCCAAGATTCCGGTGCGTGTTCTCGATCTCGACGGTGGCGTCGTCGACCAGGATGCCGACCGCCAAGGCCAGGCCGCCCAGCGTCATCACGTTGATGGTTTGTCCCAAGAGGCTGAGGATGCAGATGGAAGAGAGAATCGAGAGAGGAATCGAGATGCACACGATTAGAGTGCTGCGCCAGCTTCCGAGGAACAGAAGAATCATTATGCCGGTGAGGCCGGCGGCGATCAAGGCTTCGCGCACGACACCTTGAATGGATGCTCGAACGAAGATCGACTGGTCGGCAAGCGCGGTGACATTGAGCTCTTTGGGAACGGTAGCGAGAATTCTGGGAAGGACCTTTTTAACGGAGTCGACGATGTCGAGGGTGGAGGCCTTGCCGGTGCGGGTGATGGTCATGAGAACGCCGCGGGCGCCATTCATGCGGACAATGTTGGTCTGAACGGAAAAGCCATCGCGGACCTGCGCCACATCCTTTATGTATACGGTTGCGCCGTTGACCGTTTTGATGGGCAGGTTATTCAGTTCGTCGAGGACGAGCGGGCTGCCGTTGACTTTAACCTGATATTCGGTTTCGGCCAACTTGGCGGTGCCGGCCGGGAGGATGAGGTTCTGCAAGGTCAAGGCGTTCGAGACATCGATGGGCGAAAGCTGTTTGGCGTAGAGCTCGTCTAGATTCAGGTCGACCATCACAGATCGGTTCTTCCCGCCAAACGGATATGAGACGGCAGCGCCTTGCACGGTGCCGAGTGGAGTGCGGATAAAGTTTTGGCCCCAGTCGAAAATTTCCTGCTCTCGCATGGTCTTGCTCGATAGGCCGAGCTGCAGGACGGGAACGCTGGCGGCGTCGTACTTGAGAACGTTAGCGGGGAAGATACCCGGCGGCATTTGGCGGACGGCGCTTTGCATTTGCGCATTCACCTGGGCGACCGCCATGTCGATCTGAACGTTGGGGTGGAAGTAAATCCGGACTACGGCGATGTTGTTGTAAGACTGCGATTCGATGTGCTCGATGTCGTTGACGTTGGAGGTGAGGCCGCGCTCGAAGTTGGTGACGACGCGCTTCTCCATTTCCTCGGGCGAAAGGCCGGAGTACTGCCACAAGACGGCCACGATCGGGATGTCGATGTAGGGGAAAATGTCGACCGGCATGGTGATGATGGCAGTGACACCGAGGATGGCGATGAGGATAGCCATCACGACAAAGGTGTACGGGCGCCGGAGGGCGAGCCAGACGATCCACATAATGTTATTCTTGCAGGTCCTCCGGAAAAGCCAGTATATCAGTTAGGTCCTTCTGAGCTTTCGGGCGTGGCTGGGTGTATGCTAATGAGGACGGTGAAAGCCAGGCTGGCGGAACAGGAGTAAAACGCATGTCTCGCAACGATGGGCTGAATCGCAGGGCGTTCCTAAGGAACGCTCAAATGACGGCGCTGGTGGGCGCGGCAGGAACGGGCTCACTGAGGACCGTGGCTGCTTTCGCGGCGGATTCCACGACGGGCGGCAAGTATGATTTCGACACCCCCTACAACCGGATCGGCACTGATTCCATCAAGTGGGACCGGCAGATCAAGCTCTACGGCAAAGACAATATCGCTGCCGGCATGGGCATCGCGGATATGGATTTTCGATGCGCGCCGGCGATCACCAAGGCGCTTGCGAAGCGAATCCAGCACGAGAACTGGGGCTATCTGGAAATGCCTCGATCCGTTACCGACGCGATCGTCAATTGGAACAAACGGCGTTACGGCATCGATATCAATCCTGATTTGATGCTGCTGACTACCGGGGTCCACAACGGCATCATCAGCGTGCTGGAGACGTTTTCGCCGCGGGGCAGCAAGATCCTCCTGCTGACGCCCGCCTATGACGGCTTCTATGGCGACATCTCTTATGTCGGGTGCACACCGGAAGAGTGTCCCATGAAGCTGGCCAACGGCCGTTATTCGATCGATTTCGAAGATTTGGAACGGCGCATCAGTCATGACACGAACACCATGATTGTCTGCAACCCGCATAATCCGACCGGCAATTGCTGGTCGCGGGAGGATCTGACAAGAATCGGTGAAATCTGCACCCGGCGCCGCGTGGTGGTGCTGGCTGATGAAATTCACTGTGATTTCGTGACCAAGGGCAACAAGTACACTCCCTACAGCACGCTCGCGAACAAAGAGATCGTAATGAACAGCATTACGTTCAAGTCCGTGAGTAAATCATTTGGTTTGTCGGCCATGAAAAGCGCGTGGATGTTCTCCGACAATGCGGACCTTATAGCCAGAGTGAAAGCGAACTACAGACAGGAGTCCAATACCCTGGGTATTGTAGCGAGCCTGGCGGCCTACACCGAAGCCGGCGATTGGCTGGATCAATTGGTGCCGTATATTGACGGCAACCATGACTTTGCGGAATCGTTCATTCGCGCGAACATACCACTCGTCAAGTGGGTGAAGGCGCAAGGGACGTATCTGGCCTGGCTGGATGTTAGCGCGGTAGAGGAAAAAATCGGAGCCAAGGAACTGGCCGCGGCGGCCAATAAGACCAACACTTCGAGGAAACCGATCACGCCCGAGAACGTGATGGAACGCTGGTTCGTCGAGAATGCGAAGGTTCAGATTAACGCCGGATCTAATTACGGCTTAGGCGGGGCAGGCCATATGCGGATGAATCTGGCGACGTCACGGAAGACGCTAGAGATGGCGCTCAATAATATGGCGAGCGCGTTGAAGAAGGCATAAAAGCGTTCACAGGAATGTTGACGACGGGCATCCAGGACGGGCGGCCTTGTCCCGCGATAAGCAGGGCCGTAGGGGAAGCCCCAGGCCGACGCGGCACGCACGAGTGCGTGCGCTACCTCTTTTTCGCGGGCAGGAATTTTTTCTCGATGGACGCGACTACGACATAGTTCGGATCGACCATCTCGTCCAGATGGATCTTCGCTACCTTCGACAGCAGCTCGTAGGCATCCAGACTCGAGAGCCCGTAGTCTTTGTGGATCCAGTCGACCAGTTCGGTGAAGGCGATCCGCAGCGCGTCGTCGAGCGGCCGGTAGGCGCCCACAGCCATGATGGAATCGCCGTTCTCGAAACGCGGCCAACTGATCTTCTTGCCCTTGATGACGCTGACCTGCACTCGCGCGAGCAGCGCCACTTCGATCGCTGTCCCGGCCACCTCGCCATCGCCCATCGCAGCATGACCGTCGCCCATGTACAGCAGCGCGCCGGGGACATTCACCGGAAGATACAAAGTATTGCCCACGCTGGCCTCAGGGGCATCCATATTGCCGCCGAATTCCGCGGGCACAATCGAGCTGCGAGCTTCCCCAAGCGCTGGTGCGACTCCGATACATCCGAAGAAAGGATGCAACGGAATCTTGACCGAAAACTTCGAGTCGAGAGCCTGGAAGGTGGCCGTGTTGCTGGCCTTGTCGATGGGATAGAACCAGATTTTTTCGGGCAGCGGCGCATGTAGCATGGGCGTATAGCCAGTTTCATTCAAGGCCCCGAAGCCCGGCGCGAACGCTCCTACGCCTTGATTGCCATCCACCTGCAAATCCAGAAACTTCACGGCCAGCGTGTCGCCCGGTTGCGCGCCTTCCACGTAAAATGGGCCGGTCAGCGGGTTGTCGCCCTTGACCATGCTCTGCTTGTCGCCGGGCTTCTTCAGCACGTTGCCAAATGCGTCGAGCGTATTGGTCTCGATGATGTCCCCCGGCTTTACGCGCGCGACGGGCGCAGCCGAACCGTATAGATACTTCACATCGTTGATCGTGGCGTAATACTTGACCACGTTCGGAGTCTGCGCCCCGGCAATGCACGAAAGAGCCAACACAAGGTAAATTCGCATGTTCTAACGTAACAGTTATGGGCTGACCTATGGCAACAGTCGCTAGGGTGGGGAGCCTATCGAAAGCGCTAGCGGGCACTCGTACACCAACGACAGGTGGTGGATGGAATCGAGTCTCTTTTTCATGGTCGTGCGGTGGATACACATGGGACACCCATGTTACCTTAGGGCTGTTCGTCCCGTCACTTCTGTAGAGTTTCGGCAAAGAACCTTATTGAATGATGACCAATACGACAACCACAGCCACAGAACCCCATGCTGGAGAGCGTGGCAGGGAGGTACCCTATCCCCCCGGCAAGATCCCTAGCAAGCCAAGGAAACGCGGTTTTATCTGGTTCTTTTTCCTTGTAATCGTAATCAGCGTAACGGCTTACGCCGTTTGGAGGGCTTCTAAGCCTGGCCTGATCCCCCAAAACAATCAGGGCAAGGGCGGCTTCGGAAAAGGAGGGCGAGGCGGCTTCGGCGGTGGGCCGCTACCGGTTGTGGTCGCGAAGGCGCGTTTCGGCTCGGTCCCGATTTACCTGGTCGGACTGGGCAACGTGACGGCCTTCTATACGGTGACGGTTAAGTCCCGCGTTGACGGCCAACTCATGAAGGTCAATTTTCAGGAAGGTGATCTGGTCAAACAGGGGGAGGTTCTCTGCGAGATAGATCCGCGGCCCTTCCAAGTGATGTTGGCGCAAGCTGAGGGAACGCTGGCCCATGATAGCGCGCTGCTGGAAAATGCCAAAGTCGATATGGCTCGTTATGACGGCCTGGTTAAGCAGCAAGCAATTCCCACACAGCAGTTGGATACGCAGAAAGCCCTGGTGGCTCAGTACGAAGGCAGCATCGCGCAGGACAAGGCTAACGTCGACAACGCCAGGTTGCAGTTGACTTATGCCAAAATCACCGCGCCGATCACCGGAACCGTAGGGCTTCGTCTGGTGGACCCCGGCAATATTGTGCACGCTTCCGACGCCAATGGAATGATCGTGATCACCCAACTTCAGCCGATCTCGGTGCTGTTCACGATTCCGGAGGATAATCTTCCTGAAGTCACTAAGAAGCTACGCGCGGGCGCACACTTGCCCGTGGACGCATTCAACCGCGACAATTCCAAAAAGCTCGCCTCTGGGACACTGTTGACGATGGATAACCAGATCGACAGCACTACCGGCACGTCCAAATTGAAGGCCGTCTTCGACAATAAAGACTTCGAGTTATTTCCACAGCAGTTCGTCAATATTCGCCTGCTGGTGGACACGTTACAAAACCAGATCCTGGTGCCGACCGTGGCCGTTCAGACTGGCCAGCAGGGAACGTTCGTTTATGTGATTGACGAAAATCAAACCGCTCACCTCCGCCCGGTTGAAGTTCTAACGTCGGATCAGTCCGGCGCCAACATCAAGAGCGGCCTCAAGGTGGGAGACGAAGTGGCGGTGGACGGGGCCGACCGGTTGGAGGATGGCTCGAAGGTTCGTGTCCGGCAGGCCGGCGAAGTCGAAAGAGAAGCCGCTGCTGATGCGGCTGCACTGGCCAATCGCGGTAAGGGCCGCAATAAAGGCGGTAATGGTGGCGGTCAGAACAAGGGTCAACCTGGGGGTTCGAATCGTCCCGCCGGCAAAGGGGCGCCTCAGCAGTGAGTCCATCCCGCATTTTTATTCTGCGGCCGGTGGCGACATCGCTCATGATGGCCGGGATAGTGCTGGTCGGCATAGTGGCGTATTTTCAATTGCCGGTCTCGGCCTTGCCGCAGGTCGATTATCCAACCATCCAGATCCAGACTTTCTATCCCGGCGCAAGTCCGGAGGTGATGACTTCGGCGGTTACGGCGCCGCTGGAGAAGCAGTTCGGGCAGGTGCCTGGACTGAGCCAGATGACCTCCATCAGCTCCTATGGCAGCTCGCTGATCACTTTGCAATTCTCGCTCGATCTCAGCATTGACGTGGCCGAGCAGGAAGTGCAGGCGGCCATCAACCAAGCCGGAACCTATCTGCCGAACCTGCTGCCGAATCCGCCTATCTATAGCAAGATTAATCCCGCCGACGCTCCGGTGCTGACTTTGGCTATTAAGTCAAAGACCGTGCCGCTTATCAATGTCGAAGACTACGCCGAAACGCGGATGGCCCAGAGAATATCACAGCTCAAGGGAGTGGGTCTGGTGAGCATCAGCGGCGGACAACGGCGCGCCGTGCGAGTACAAGCGAACCCCACGGCGCTGGCTTCTTACGGCCTCAGTCTCGACACGTTGCGCACCGCCCTCAGCAGCGCGAACGTAAATCAGGCCAAAGGCAACTTCGACGGCGCCGATCAAGCGTGGACTATTAACGACAACGACCAGCTCAGCTCGGGAGAACAGTACAAGCCCATTATTATTGCCTACCGGAATGGCGCGCCGGTGCGACTCTCCGATGTCGCAACCATCGTGGATGCGCCGGAGAACACCAAGCAGGCAGCCTGGGTGGGTACCGACCAGGCCATCGTTCTCAATATTCAACGCCAGCCCGGGACCAATATCATCGGCGTGGTCGATACAATCCAGGCGCTGCTTCCGCAGATTCGCGCGTCTCTGCCGCCGGGCGTGAACGTCGAGGTTATCACGGACCGGACCACGACTATCCGCGCTTCGGTGAAGGATGTCGAATTCGAACTGATGCTCACCATCGCGCTAGTGGTGATGGTCATCTTTCTTTTTATCCGCAGCCTGTCGGCCACAATCATTCCCGGCATTGCCGTGCCGCTTTCGTTGGTCGGCACGTTTGGCGTTATGTATCTGCTCGGGTACAGCCTGGACAACCTCTCTTTGATGGCTCTCACCATTTCCACTGGCTTTGTGGTGGACGACGCCATCGTCATGATAGAGAACATTTCGCGCTACATCGAGATGGGCGATTCGCCCATGGAAGCCGCGCTCAAAGGATCCGCCGAGATCGGATTCACGATTATCTCGCTGACCGTTTCGCTAATCGCGGTCTTGATACCGCTCCTGTTCATGGCGGACATCGTCGGCCGGCTGTTCCGGGAATTCGCCGTGACGCTGGCGGTTACCATCCTCTTCTCGGCCTTCGTCTCCCTGACTTTGACCCCCATGATGGCGGCGAGCATCCTGAAGCACAAGCCGGAGCGCGAGCAGGGCCGCCTGTACCGCTGGTCGGAGTGGTGTTTTGTCAAGACGATCGAGCAGTACGGCAAAATGGTTCGCGTGGTTTTGCGCCATCAAACTCTGACGTTGATGGTCGCGCTCGGAACACTGGTTCTCACCATCTATCTGTATGCAATAGTCCCGAAAGGCTTTTTCCCGGTTCAGGACACGGGCGTGATTCTGGGCATTTCCCAGGCGCCCGACGCCATTTCGTTTCCCGCCATGAGCCGCCGCCAGCAGGAACTTGCGAAGGTTATTCTTCAAGACCCCGCGGTTGAGAATCTGACGTCGTTCATCGGCATCGACGGTCAAAATACGACCCTGAACAATGGCCGCATTCAGATCACACTGAAGCCGCTCGAGGAACGGGCCGGCGTTTCAGCCGTGGACGTGATCCGTAGAATTCAACCGAAGTTGGCGGCCCAGGTTCCCGGCATCGCGCTCTTCATGCAGCCGGTGCAGGATCTCACGGTGGAAGACCGCATCAGCCGCACGCAGTATCAATATGCTCTGGATGCGCCCGACAAAGCAACGCTGGACCTGTGGGTGCCCAGACTGCAAGCGCGGCTGCAGCAGCTTCCCGAACTGCGCGACGTCGCCAGTGACCTGCTCAACGCGGGCGCCGGGCTGCGCGTTGTAATCGATCGCGACACGGCCGGGCGGTTCGGTATCACTCCCCAGAATATCGATGACGCGCTCTATGACGCCTTCGGTCAACGACAGGTGTCGACCATCTTCACGCAATCCAATCAGTATCATGTGGTGCTGGAAGCTGGCCCGCAATGGCAAACCAGCGCGAATTCGCTCAAAGACATTTATGTGCAAATTGGCTCGGCCTCGCAAAATCTTGCCTCCACTGTCGCGCTGGCAGGAACGAATACCGCGCTCACGGGAGCCGCGCCGATTTCGCAGGCGCCCCTCAGCTCATTTACGCGGGCCATTCCCGTGACGACGCCGATTGCGATCAACCACCAGGCGCAGTTTCCCGTGGTCACGCTCTCGTTTAATCTGGCGCCCGGCGCATCGCTCGGTGCGGCGGTCAATCATATCCGTCAAACCACCAAGGATCTGGGGTTGCCGGGCAGCATCGAACCCACATTTCAGGGCACTGCTAAGGCGTTCGAGTCCTCTCTGGCTAACGAATCGCTGCTGATTCTCGCAGCCATCGTAACGGTTTACATCGTGTTGGGCGTGCTGTACGAAAGCTACATTCACCCCCTTACAATTCTTTCTACGTTACCGTCGGCCGGCGTAGGGGCTATTGCGGCGCTCATGCTTTTCCATGAGGATCTCGATGTCATTGCGCTCATCGGCATCATACTTTTGATCGGCATCGTGAAGAAAAACGCGATCATGATGATCGATTTCGCTCTGGAAGCCGAGCGCAACGAAGGAAAAACGCCGGAGGAAGCGATATACCAGGCCTGCCTGCTGCGCTTCCGTCCCATCATGATGACCACCATGGCGGCACTGCTGGGCGCGGTACCGCTGGCTTTCGGCAGCGGCGTCGGGTCTGAGCTTCGGAAGCCGCTCGGTATCAGTATCATCGGCGGATTGCTGATCAGCCAGGTACTTACGTTGTTTACTACTCCGGTCATTTATCTGTGGTTCGGCAGGATGGCCGCGTGGGTGTCGCGCGCCCGTGGCAAGAGCCCGGCGGAGCGCCCGCCACTTCCGGAGCTGACATGAGCAGTATTTCGGCGCCATTCATCAAGAGACCGGTGGCGACGACCCTTTTGACGGTCGCCGTGGTGCTGGCGGGCGGCATGGCTTATACACTCCTGCCGATCGCGCCACTTCCGCAGATTGACTACCCTACCATCTTTGTAAACGCCGGCCTGCCGGGTGGAAGTCCGGAAGTCATGGCGGCTTCAGTCGCGACACCCCTCGAGAAGCAATTCACACGTATTGCGGGCGTCACCGAGATGACATCATCCAGCTCGGTCGGGTCGGCCAGCGTTATCCTGCAGTTCGACCTGAATCGGGACATCAACGCCGCCGCCCGTGACGTCCAAGCCGCCATCAATGCAGCGGCGGGAAACCTTCCCTCCAACCTCCCTACCAACCCGCGATACCGTAAGATCAACCCGGCCGATGCCCCCATCCTGATCCTCGCGATGACGTCGGACGTGGTGCCGAGGCCGAAGTTATATGACATTGCGTCGTCGGTTTTTGCGCAGAAGCTGGCGCAGGTAAAGGGCGTCGGGCAGGTCAATGTCGGCGGAAGCTCTCTTCCGGCCGTGCGCGTCGAAGTAAATCCCCAGCCGGTCTCTAACTATAATGTCGGACTAGATCAGATCGGCAGCTTCCTTCAGGGCGCCAACGCAAACAAACCGCAAGGCGAGATCTCCAACGACCAGCAAGCCTTTCGCCTGTCCGCCACCGATCAACTCCTCGAGGCCAAGGACTACCAGAACTTAATTGTGGTGTATCGGAAAGGAGCACCGGTCCGTTTGTCCGACCTCGGTCGCGTCGTGGACGGCACCGAGGACGTCCGGAATATGGGAATATCCAACGGAAAACCGGCCGTGCTCCTGCAGGTAAGCCGTCAACCCGGCGCAAACATTATCGACACTGTCGACCGGATCAAGGCGCTGCTGCCGGTATTCCGGGCCAGCCTGCCGCCGAATGTTCGGCTCGATATCGACACCGACCGCACGCTGACCATTCGCTCTTCGGTTTTCGATGCGCAGCGCAATATGATCATCTCGATCGTTCTGGTGATCCTGGTAGTATTTATTTTTCTACGCAACCTCGCGGTTACGATAATTCCCAGCATCTCGGTTCCTGTTTCGCTGATTGGGGCCTTTGGCGTCATGTATCTGGCCGGGTACACGCTGGACAACTTATCCCTAATGGGCCTGGCCATCGCGACTGGATTCGTAGTCGACGACGCCATTGTGGTAATCGAAAACATCACGCGCCACATCGAAAATGGCATGCAGCCGATGCAGGCCGCCTTGCGGGGCGCTGAAGAAATCGGCTTTACCGTGCTGTCGATGAGCGTCTCTCTCATTGCCGTATTTATACCGATCTTGATGATGAGCGGAATCGTGGGACGACTGTTCCGTGAATTCGCGGTTGTGCTCTCGGTCTCCATCTTCATGTCGTTGCTGATTTCGCTGACAACCACACCCATGATGTGCGCGCGCATGATGAAGCCCAAGCACGAGCATGGCCGGCTCTACAACACGACCGAGAAGTTCTTTCAGTGGGTGCTCTCCACATATGCCTCCGCTCTGGAAGTGGTCTTGAGGAGGACCGCACCGGTCATGATCGTCATGATGCTCACGATCGGCGTGAGCGTCTACCTCTACATCAAAATTCCAAAAGGATTTTTTCCCCAGCAGGATACCGGACGGCTACAGGGTAATGTCCAGGGTCAGCAACATATCTCGTACCAGTCTTTGGTGGAGAAGGTCAAATGGTTTGAGGAGCAGGTCAGAAACGATCCAGCAGTTGCCACGGTGAACGTGACGGTTGGTTCGAACGCGGGCGGCCGTGGCGGCGGCAACAATGGCAACATGAACGTCCAACTGAAGTCGTTTGAGGAGCGAGGGAAAATCACGTCCGACCAAGTGATAGCTCGGATCCGCCAGAAAACTCAGGGCATGCCCGGAGCGATCTTATATTTGCAAAATAACCAGGACATTCGCATTGGCGGCAGGCAGGGCAACGCCCAGTATCAATACACGATTCAATCGCAGGACCTGAGTCTTCTTTCGCAATGGGGTCCTCGAGTTCTGGGCCGCCTGTCCCGGCTTCCGGAACTGGTGGATGTAAGCTCGGACCTGCAGAATTCCGGTTTGTCCTCGAAAGTCGTTATCGACCGGGACACTGCATCCCGGCTGGGTCTCACGGCCCAGGCTATCGACAGCGCTCTTTACGATGCATTCGGCCAGCGCCAGGTCTCGACCATATATAAATCGATCAATCAGTATCACGTCGTGCTGGCGCTCGAGCAACAATGGTGGGAAAATCCGGCGTTTCTTGACAAAATATACGTGCAGACCCCGCGCGGACTTTCGATTCCACTGTCGACATTTGCACATTTCACCGAGGGCACGACGCCGCTTTCCCTCGCGCATCAGGGACAGCTCCCCTCCACCACCTTTTCGTTCAACCTCCCCGAGGGCGTCTCGCTCAGCGATGCCACCAATGCAATCAACAAAGCCGAGCTTGATATCGGGATGCCCGCCAGCATCACCGGTAAATTCGCCGGAACGGCGCAGCAGTTCCAGAACTCTTTGTCCAATCAGCCCATCTTGATCGGCACCGCGCTCCTGGCCGTTTACATTATCCTGGGCATCCTGTATGAAAGCCTGCTTCACCCTTTGACCATCATCTCGACCTTGCCCTCCGCCGGCGTCGGCGCTCTGATCGCTTTGGTGCTGTTCCGCACCGAGCTGACCATCGTGGCACTGATTGGAATCATTCTGCTGATAGGGATCGTGAAGAAGAATGCCATCATGATGATCGATTTCGCGCTGGCCGCCGAGCGTAACGAGGGCCTGAGCCCCCGCGACGCGATCTTCCAGGCTTGCCTGCTGCGTTTCCGGCCCATCATGATGACCACCGCCTGCGCTCTTCTGGGCGGTCTGCCGCTGGCGCTGGGTCTGGGCTCAGGTTCGGAACTGCGCCGTCCGCTCGGAATCACGATTGTTGGCGGCCTGTTGGTCAGCCAAATGTTGACGTTGTTTACGACTCCTGTGGTCTACTTGTCTATGGATCGTCTGCGCCAGCGTTTCAGCGGGCGCAAGGCAACTTATCGTAATCGGCCAGGCTTTCTCATTCCTGGCGGGGCAGTAACACAGAGCGGCGACTGATGACGGGACGTTGGAAATACGCGCTATTCTCGTTCCTCGTCTGCTCGGGTTGCACCATCGGCCCGAAATACCAACGGCCCGCCGCGCCGGCGACTCCCGCATTCAAGGAGCTGAACGGTAACGACCAGTGGAAGATGGCTACTCCCAGCGATCAATTGCTCAAAGGCAAATGGTGGGAGATGTTTAACGATCCGGAACTCAACCGCCTGGAGGAGTTGGTCGCCATCAACAACCAGAATGTAAAGCAAGCAGAAGCGCAATTCCGCCAAGCGCGCGCCCTGGTTGCAGGCAATTACGCCAACTACTTTCCGACCATCGGATCGAATCCATCCATCACGCAATCCGACAGCGGCAAGAACGGTGGCCGTGCGGGCGGGACATCGCAATCGTTTTCGCTACCCGCGACCGTGAGTTGGGAACCAGATTTGTGGGGCCGCGTGCGCCTGTCTGTCGAAAATGCGTCGGACAACGCGCAGGTAAGCGCTGCGGACCTGGAGAATATCCGGTTGAGCGCGCAGGCACTGCTCGCGACGGATTACTTTGTCATGGTGGGCAACGATATGCAGCAGACGATTTTGGCTGACACGATCCAGGCCTACCAGAGGAACCTGCAGTTGACCATCAACCGGTTCAATGGGGGCGTTGCTTCCAGAAGCGACATAACGCTGGCGCAGACCCAGCTAGCCGGCGCGCAGGCGCAGAGCACCGATCTACGGATCACGCGGGCGCAACTGGAGCACGCCATCGCCGTTCTCACGGGCCAACCCCCATCGGCGCTCGAAGTTCCGACGGCCATGATCGCTGCTCCGCCACCGCCCGTCCCGCTGGCGCTGCCATCGACGCTTCTTGAGCGCCGTCCAGATATCGCTGCCAACGAACGCCTGGTGGCCGCAGCCAATGCAAATATCGGGATCGCACAGACTGCTTACTATCCGACGTTGACTCTTTCAGCAACGCCGGGGTTGTTGAGCACCAGCTTGGCAACTTTGTTCACCTGGGGCAGCCGCGTGTGGTCAGCCGGCCCATCGATCTCTCAGACCTTGTTCGATTTCGGACGCCGCAACGCCCAAGTCCAGCTTACGCAAGCCGCCTACGACGCCACCGTCGCCGCTTATCGCCAGACCGTGCTCTCGGCCTTCCAGGAAGTGGAGGATGATCTGGCGGCCCTGCGTTATTTATCTGAAGAGGCGGGACAGCAGCAGGAGGCCGTGGTGGCCGCAGAGCAGGCGTTGGTCCTGGAAAACGCGCGTTACCTGGCCGGAACTGATTCGTATCTTAACGTCATCACCACGCAGACCATCGAACTGACCGACAAACAGGCGTCGGTCACAATCCTGCAGCGCCGCATGCTGGCGGCAGTTGATCTGGTGAAAGCGCTGGGCGGCGGGTGGGATGCCTCCACGCTCCCCAGCACCGATCAACTTCGCTCGGCTGAATTGGCCAACCCGGACAACACGCAGAAAGTCGCCCAGCCAACGGCCCGGTAATCGGACGAGTAGAGCGCATTCTCCCGCCACGCATTCTCCCGTCCCTGTCAAGTCATTTAACTAGGTAACCGAAACGGCCGCTGGATGGGTCATCTAAAAAGGTAACCCAAGACGCGAGTAAGTCAGGATCAGATTTTCGCTCCAGTGTGCTTGTTTTCTCGAACACAGTG
>Ga0185299_10001600_pt1 | contig 41396 bp, 34 predicted proteins | sample PaiPotPPA55metaG_FD_128002 | JGI IMG/M metagenome (GOLD analysis project Ga0185299, IMG submission 128002) | Iron sulfur acid spring bacterial and archeal communities from Banff, Canada, to study Microbial Dark Matter (Phase II) - Paint Pots PPA... ...
TCGATCCTCGAGGTTAGGGTTGCGAATGGTGGAAAACCTACCTCCTGACCACCCGCCACCCAAACCCATAGGATCTACCAACAGTCAACAGCGCCTCTGCGTCAGCTTCTGGAACCTCGCTTCACGGCGATCATGTCGGCGAGGTGCGTCATCTTGATCGGCAGGCTGTTCACGGTGAGCCCAAGGGGCGCCAGCGCGTCGTTGACGGCGCTCGCGATTGCCGCCGGCGCGCCGAGATAGCCCGATTCCCCGGATCCCTTCTGGCCAAAGACGGTGTGCGGCGAGGGAGTGACGTGCTCGACGATCTCGACCACGGGCACCTCCTGCGCCGAAGGAAGGACGTAATCCATGAAGCTTTGCGCCAGGAGCTGCCCGTCGGCGTTGTAGGTGAACTCCTCGAGCAGCGCCGCGCCGATGCCGTGCGCGATCCCGCCCATGGCCATGCCGCGCACGATCTTGGGATTGATGACGGTGCCGCAATCATGCCCCAGCACATACCGCCTGATCTCGGTCTTGCCGAGATCAGGGTCGATGGTGAGCAGGATGAGATGAAATTCAAAAGCGAAACAAGGATACATCTGCACGCGGCCATCGGCCGTCGGCAGCCGGCCTCCGGTCGGCACTTGCAGCACGTGGGCAAAGGCGAGCCCCGGCTCGATGCCGGGTGGCAGCCGGTGAAATTTGCGATGCGCAATGGTGACCAGCTCGGCCCAGCTGCGCCGGTGCTGCGGGCTCGCGGCATCGCTGACGTCGCCGCCGGAGTAGGTCGCGCGCTCGCGCGGGATGACAAGGTCGTGCGCGCCGATCGCGATCAGCCGCTCTTTTAGTTTCTGCGCAGCGTGATAGGCGGCACCCCCGAGCATGATCGCCATGCGGCTGCCTACCGGGCTTTGGCTCGGCAGGGCAGCAAGCGAATCCGGCCGCACCACGCGGATGCGATCGGGATCGATCTCCAGCACTTCCCCGATCACCGCGGCGGTCAGGGTCTCGTGACCCTGCCCTGCGGAGAGGGTGTGGATAGTCGCCGTCACCGCGCCGCCGACATCGACATTGATCCGGCAGGATTCGGCGTACGTCGTGGTCTCGTTCTTGGGATTGAGCAGCGGCTCGAAGGTGGAATTCGCCCCGCTCGGCTCGAGGCACGCAGCGACGCCAATCCCGGCAAGCAGGCCATGCTCGCGCCACCGATCGCGCTCGGCGATCAGCGAGGTGTAATCCGCTCGCGCCAGCACCTTGTCGATGACCGTATGATAGTCGCCGCTGTCGTAGCTGGTGCCGCTCGGTATCAGATAAGGAAATTCATCGGCGCGGATGAGATTGCGACGGCGCGCTTCCAGGCGGTCGAGACCGCGATGGCGGGCGACCTCGTCGATCACGCGCTCGATGGCATAGTTCGTCGGCGATTGACCGAAGGCGCGCACCGCCTCCTGCACGGTCTTGTTGGAAGTCACGGCGATGGCGCGGTACTGCACGCTGTTGATGCGGTAGGGACCGACGATGGCGCCGATCGGCTTTCCCAGCTGGAACGGCGAGCGTCCCGCGTAGGCGCCGACGTTGTCGAGAGCGCGCAGCTTCATGGAGCGGATCACGCCGCGCTCGTCGAACGCGACCTCGATGTCGAAATTGCGTTCCGGCCCGTGGGCGTCGCCGCCGCGCATGTTCTCCAGCCGATCCTCGATCAGCCGCACGGGACATCCGAGCCGGCGCGAGAGATAGCCGGCCAGCACCGCATGCTTAATGCCGCGCTTGACCCCGTAGCTCCCGCCCACGTCCACGTCGTTGTGGACGCGCACGCACGAGCCCGGCAGCTTCAGCGCCAGCGCGATCTGATCGGGAAACCGCGGCATCTGCACCGAGGCGAAGACGTCGAGCATCTCCCGCCACGGATCCCAGCTCGCGAGCACCGCGAAGGTCTCGACCGGCACGGTGGAGCTGCGGCCCCATTTAAGTTTCTGCGCGAGCCGGTGCGGGGCTTGGGCAAAGTCGTGCTCGACCTCGCCCCAGGTAAAGGTGCGATCGAGCAGCACATTCGAGCCGTGCTCGGCATGCACCGCGGGACTGCCCGGCGCGTAGGCTTCCTCCCCGTCGAGCACAAAGGGCAGCGGCTCGTAATCGACGGTGATCCGCTCGGCGGCGTCCTCGGCGAGCGCGCGGGTATCCGCGACCACCGCCGCGACCCATTCACCGGAGTAGCGCGCGACATCCACCGCCAGCGGCCGCCGCTGCACCTTCGGAGTATCGAGCCCCGCGAGCAGAGGCTGCGTCGCGACGGCAAGCTCGTGTCCGTCCAGCACGTAGTGCACGCCCGCCATCGCGAGCGCATCCGCCTTGTCGATCGAGACGATCCGCGCCGCCGGATAGGGACAGCTGACCAGGGCAATATGGCGCGTGCCGGGAAGCAGCACGTCGGCAGCGAAACGGCCCCTGCCGGCGACGAAGCGGCGATCCTCGCGCACGCGGCGGTCGGAAGAGATGTAGCGGAAGCGGGTCGGGCCCGCGCTCATGGTGCGGTAGCCGGGCGGTTGAGACCGCGCAAGCGTTGTGCGGCAAGCGCGACCGCCTCGATGATCTGGGCATAGCCGGTACAGCGGCAAAGGTTGCCGGAAATGGCATCGGCGATCTCCGCCCTGCTCGGCGCGGGATTGTCGGCGAGGAGGGCGTGGGCGGCCAGGATCATGGCAGGGGTGCAGTAGCCGCACTGCATTCCGTGCGTCTCGCAGAACGCATCCTGGATCGGCGAGAGCTCGCCCGGCGCAGGCGCTATCCCCTCAATGGTCGTGATGGCATAGCCGTCGGCTTGCACCGCGAACATCAGGCAAGATCGGATCGGCCTGCCGTCGGCCAGCACGGTGCAGGCGCCGCACACGCCGTGCTCACAGCCGGCATGGGCGCCGGTGAGCAGCAATTGCTCACGCAGACAATCGAGCAGGCTGGTGCGAGCCTCCACCTCGACCGCCCGAGTCTCGCCGTTGACGTTGAGCGCGACTCGATACTTCCCAGTTTTGGACCTTGGCCTGACCTTGAGGCCGTCACCATGCTCTCGGTCGTCATCGTCCGCGTGTGCGGACGATCCAGTAACCACCGAACCACCGGTTTGGGGCATTTTCGCCTCAGCCTGACGCACCGGGATTGCTGGATGCCCCGCATAAAGCGGGGCATGACGACCCACAGTTTGATCGGCCTCCCCCTTCGGGGGAGGTGTCTGCGCGGCGTCGCGGAATGCATCCGCGACGGCGCGCGCGAGCAGAGTGGCTGCGGCGCGCCCGCGGTAATCGGCCGAAGCATGGAGGTCGGAAAAGACCTCCTGGTCAGCAAGCATCGACTCGACTTGATCGCGGATCCAACGTTGGTCGATCTCACCAGGCGATCGGCCTTCCAGCCTCTCGCCGAGCCGATCAAGACGCAAGGGCAGGCCGCAGATTGCCCCAAGGCCCAGCGCGGCGCGCCGGCAGATGCCGGCCTCGTCCAGGGCGACCTGTGCCGCCGCCGAGGCGAATGCAAAATCGCCGCTGCGCGCGCTGATCTCGTGAAAACCCACCCCCGTGCGCACGTTCGGCCAGAGGGGAAAGCGCGCGCCGGTGAGCAAGGCTGTGGGCGGCAGCGCCGTGGTCATTGCGCCGGTGAAGAATTCATGCGCCGCAATCTCGATGCTCCTCGATCCGCCGCGATAGACCAAGGTGGCCCCAAGCGTGATCGCAACCAGCACAATCTCTGCGGCGGGATCCGCATTGGCCAGCGATCCGCCGATGGTGCCGCGGGCGCGGATCGGCGCATGAGCCACATGCGGCATGACTTTCGCCAGCAGCGGCACCTCGGTTCCAACAAGCGGGTCTCGTTCCACCACATGGTGTTTGGTCGCGGCGCCGATCGCTATGCCGTCCGGCTCTCTGCGGACAAAGGCGAGCTCGCCGACGCGCGCGATATCGATCAGCCGCTTCGGCCGGGCGAGCCGCATGGCCATCAGCGGCACCAGGGTCTGGCCGCCTGCGATGACGCGCGTTTCGTCTGCGTCGCTGTCGTGCAGCATCGCGCAGGCCTCGTCGAGGTCCGCGGGACGGCAATATTCAAACGAGGCGGGTTTCAACGCGGCGCTAGCGTACCAGTATCGGGGCGGGGCCGAACCGATAATTCACGCCCATCTTCACCACATTCATTTTTTCGCGGATATTGGTGTCCAGGAAAACCGATGAGTATTGCTCCTGCAGGCTCGGCGAGTCGGCCCCGAGATCCATGTAGTTGTATTCGATCTTGACAGTCCAGGTATCGGTAAACGCCCATTCGACACCGGCGCCCACCATCCAACCCCATCTCAGCTCATTGGCGCTGAAGAGCATGGGAGTAAAGGACGTGGTGAATTTGACTTGGTAGTTGTCGTTGGTCCAGGCGGCACCGCCCTTACCATAGACGAGCAGGCGATCGAAGGCGTACCCGGCGCGAACCGCCGCGGTGCCGAGATTGTCGAGCTTGGCGGTGCAGCTGCCGACTATCACGGTAAATACCGCGGGTAAGCCAAGCCCACCGCAGCTGGTGCTGCCTTTGGCGTTGGTCCAGCTCACCTGCCCTTCTATTCCGACAACCCAGTTTTCGATCTGATAGTCTGCCCCGAGCTGTCCGCCCACAACCAAGCCGGACACATCCAGGCTCACAGGCGACGGCGCGAGCGAGCCGCAGTTTATCAGCAGCAGGCTAGGGCTCGAACACGGGTTCGGCGTCGGCGTTGGCCCTGGCGAGAGCAACAAGCCGAACGGTACCGGAGTCTCGTTCTCTGAGCCGAAGGCTCCGCCGACATGCGCCCCGAAATGCACACCGGTCCAGCGGAAGACGACAATGGCCGGGCGAGGTTGATACAGCGTCTCCACCGGCATATCGGCGGCAGATGCCGGCAGGATGGCGGCGGCGAGCGCCATCGCAGCCAAACACAAACGCATTACCTTCATGACCCCGCCCCGCACTCAACCGCCCACGCACGAGATGAGGCGTTGCGCCCCAAAGGTGGCACCGTCGTGTCGCGTCGGGGCAGAGTCAAGCGCGCGGGCAACGTGCCCGCTTCCGCGAACGTGAAGAAGGTCCCAAACACCGCGTAATTCGTGGATTCTCTTGGATTTTTCTGCTGTGACCTGCTTGCTACAGATGCAATGATTCTGTCTGCCGAGGGCAGGTGCGTCTTTTTTTTCGCCGCGCGGCGCTATCCCCGGCGGGCTTCGCTTCGGCAAAATGCCGATGGCCTTGATCGCCTCGCGGTCGGCGGCGATCGCATGGTGTCGGAACCGCGGACATTCCAGCGATGCAAGGCCGTGGCCGTGATGTCTGCTTCGCAGATCGCGAGGCCGCGCGAGTCGATCTCGTTCTTTACGGCCATGAGGGCAGTCGAGATCGTCTTGCCCGGGCCGAACTGCTCAAGGCCGCAGCGATATGCCGCCAGACATCCCTGACATTGACGAGCCCCATCACGTTGACCTGGACGCGTTCTCCGCAGCAGCGTCCACGATCCGGAGCACGTCCGCCATCACCCGATTGAGATCGAAGTCCTTGGGCGTGTACACCGCCGCGATTCCGAGCTGCTTGAGCTTCTGGGCATCCTCGGGAGGAATGATCCCGCCTACGACGACCGGGATGTGCCCCAACCCGGCGCTGCGCAGTCGCGCCACGACGTCCTGCACCAGCGCAAGATGCGAGCCCGACAAGATCGACAGTCCAACCACGTGTGCGTTCTGCGATTGCGCGGCTTCGACGATCTGCGCCGGGGTGAGCCGGATCCCGTCATAGAAGATGTCCATGCCGGCGTCGCGCGCGCGCACGGCGATCTGCTCGGCCCCGTTGGAGTGACCATCGAGTCCCGGCTTGCCCAAAACGAACTTCAGCCGTCGGCCGAGCTTGCCGGAGAGGCGGTCGACCTGCGCGCGCAGATCGTCGAGACCGGTCGTCTCGTTGCGCATGGCCTGCCCCACCCCGGTCGGCGCCCGGTACTCCCCAAACCTTTCGCGCAAGGCGAAGCACCACTCCCCGGTGGTCACGCCCGCCTTCGCGCAGGCGATCGATGCCGGCATGATGTTGCGGCCCTCGCTTGCGGCCGTGCGCAATTCGCCCAGCGCCGCCCGCACCGCCCGTTCGTCGCGCGCAGCGCGCCATGCGTGGAGGCGCTCGATCTGCTCGCGTTCGGCTTGAGGCGAAACCGTGAGCACGGTCTCGGCCGCGCCCGCAAGCGGGGAGTCTTCCGTCTCGGCAAACCGGTTCACTCCGACCACTATTTGCTCGCCGCGCTCGATCGCTTCCAACCGGCGGGTGTTGGATTCCACGAGCTGGCGCTTCATGTAGCCCTGCTCGACCGCGGCAACGGCTCCGCCCAATGCCATGATGTGGGCAAGCTCGGCCTTGGCTTCCCGCTTGAGCTCCTCGACCTTGATGGCGATTACGGGCGAGCCGTCGATGATGTCGCCGTATTCGAGCAGATCGGTCTCATAGGCGAGGATCTGTTGCATGCGGAGCGACCATTGCTGATCCCAGGGCCGCGGCAGCCCCAGCGCCTCGTTCCAGGCTGGTAGCTGGACCGCGCGCGCCCGTGCGCTCCTGGAGAGCGTGACCGCGAGCATCTCCAGGAGGATGCGGGTCACGTTGTTCTCGGGCTGCTGCTCGGTCAGTCCCAGGGAGTTGACTTGCACGCCGTAGCGAAAGAGCCGCTGCTTGGGATCGGTGACGGCGTAGCGCTGGGCGGTGATCTCATCCCAGAGCTCGACGAAGGCGCGCAACTTGCAGAGCTCGGTGATGAACCGCAGCCCTGCATTCACGAAAAAAGAGATGCGCCCGACCACGTCTGCAAAAGCGTCGGGAGACACTGCGCCGGAAGTTTTGACGCTGTCGAGAATCGCAACGGCGGTCGCGAGCGCAAATGCAAGTTCCTGCACCGGCGTCGCGCCCGCTTCCTGCAAATGGTAGGAGCAAACATTCACCGGATTCCATTTCGGCATCTCGCGGGTGGTGAAAAGAATCACGTCGCGCGTCAATCGCATCGAAGGAGCGGGAGGGAAGACGTAGGTGCCACGCGAGAGATATTCCTTGATGATGTCGTTCTGCGTGGTGCCTTGCAGGCGAGTCCGCTCGGCTCCCTGCTCGTCCGCGAGCGCGACGTAAAGCGCGAGCAGCCAGGCAGCGGTTGCATTGATGGTCATGGAAGTATTCATGCTGCCAAGTGGGATCTCGGCGAAAAGCGCCCGCATGTCGCCGAGGTGGGAGATCGGAACCCCGACTTTCCCCACTTCCCCCTGCGCGGCGGCATGATCGCTGTCGTAACCGGTCTGGGTAGGCAGGTCGAAGGCGACGGACAGGCCGGTTTGGCCCTTGGCCAGGTTCCTGCGGTAGAGAGCATTCGACTCCCGCGCCGCGGAATGTCCGGCGTAGGTACGGAAGATCCAGGGCTTGTCGCGCTCTCGCCGGATGACGCCCGATGGCTCGTGCATGGCTGCCGCCTTGCTAGCCCGGCCCCGTTTATTGTGCATTGCACTATCTACGCGTCGCTCGCAAGTTTTCGCGGACACATCGTTGGTGGCCTTGGCCGAGCGACTGGGCCTGTCACGGATAGCCAGCGTTGATAGTGAGTTCGAGATATACCGAATGCTCGGGAGCCGCCGGTTCGATAATGTTTTCCTCGGCCCTGATGAGTTGTAGTCACCGCCTTATGAAGCCGACGATGAGCAAGAGGACGATTGCTCCGACGAGCGCATTGACGATCGAGCCGACAAACCCGGAGAACGGAACAAAACCAAGCTGAGTGAGCAGCCACACACCGATGAACGCTCCGATAATTCCGATGATGATGTTCCATAGCAATCCGAAGCCAAAGCCGCGCACGATCTGCCCGGCCAGCCAGCCGGCGATTGCGCCGACGATGATCATGATGATGATGCTGTCGATTCCAATCACGGCTCTCTCCCCCCTGATACGGCCCCGAGCTCATCGCGAGTTCGGGCGCTTGCAACCAGCATAACGGAAACTTTTGCCGCCGCCACAGATTGTTCCCGGAACCTCGTTGTTTTTTATTGCAGCGCAGCATCAAATGCGACAGGATGCTGTCGGGGCAAGAACGTGCGGAGACGCCATGCCCGCTCTCGCGAAATCAAGCCGCCCGGTGGCTTTAAAAGAGCTTTATGGGATCGGCGAAATACCCCCTCTGGGCCACGTGCCGCGCCAGATGCATGCCTGGGCCATTCGCAAGGAGCGCCACGGTCCGCCGGAGAGCTCGATGCAGCTCGAAGTGCTGCCGACATGGGAGATCGGCGAGGACGAGGTTCTGGTCTACGTCATGGCCGGCGGCGTCAACTACAACGGCGTCTGGGCCGGCCTCGGTGTTCCGATCTCGCCCCTCGACGTGCACAAGCATCCCTTCCATATCGCCGGATCGGACGCCGCCGGCATCGTGTGGGCGTGCGGCTCCAAAGTGCGTCGCTGGAAAGTAGGCGACGAGATCATCGTCCACTGCAATCAGGACGATGGGGATGACGAGGAATGCAACGGAGGGGATCCGCTCCTCTCGCCGTCCCAGCGCATCTGGGGCTACGAAACCCCTGACGGATCATTTGCCCAGTTCTGCCGCGTGCAGTCCCGCCAGCTCATGCCCAAGCCCGCGCACCTCACTTGGGAAGAGTCCGCCTGCTACACGCTAACCCTGGCGACTGCCTACCGCATGCTGTTCGGGCATCCCCCGCACACGATGAAGCCGGGAGACCACGTGCTGGTATGGGGCGCGTCCGGCGGCCTCGGCGTGTTCGGGGTGCAACTCGCCGCGGCGTCAGGAGGGAATGCGATCGGGATCATCTCGGACGAGAGCAAACGCGACTATGTGATGCAACTAGGCGCCAAGGGGGTCGTCAACAGGAAGAATTTTTCATGCTGGGGCCAGATGCCGAAAGTGGGCACCCCCGAGTACGACACCTGGGTCAAGGAAGCGCGGAAATTCGGCAAGGCGGTCTGGGACATAACCGGCAAGCGCGACGTCGACATCGTGTTTGAGCATCCCGGCGAGGCGACGTTTCCCGTCTCCTGCCTTGTCGTAAAGCGCGGCGGCATGGTCGTGTTCTGCGCGGGCACCTCGGGCTACAACATCACCTTCGATGCGCGTTATGTCTGGATGCGGCAGAAGCGCATCCAGGGCTCGCATTTCGCGCATCTCAAGCAGGCGTCCGCAGCAAATCAGTTCGTGCTCGATCGCCGCATCGACCCCTGCATGAGCCATGTGTTTCCGTGGGGCAAAATCCCCCACGCGCACGAGCTGATGCGCACCAACATGCATCCGCCGGGCAACATGGCAGTGCTGATCAATGCTGCCAGAGAAGGCTTGCGCACGCTCGAAGATGCGATTGAGGCAGGTTCTGAGTAATCTCGCGACCGCAGCCCTCACGTTCGGCCCATTTCCCGCTTCTGGGAAGCAAAACGCAGGCGCGCCGCATTGAGCTCTCCGCCATAGACGAATATCGAGGCGGTCCAATACAGGAACACGAGCGCTATCATGGCCGAAGCGAGCCCGGCATAGGTGTTCACGTAGGTGAAGGAGTATTCCGCCAGATAACGGCCAAACCCCGCGCCAGCGGCAAGCCACATGAACAGCGTCGCTACGATCCCGGGGATGATCTCGCGCATACGGCGCCGCCCGGCGGGCAGCCATTTGTGGGCGACAAATAGCGCCGCGATCAGCACCACGCTGGCAACGGAAAAGCGGAAAAACGTGAAAGTGCCTTCATTCAAAGGCCCAAGCCAGGGCGCCTCCCGCAGCGCCGTGCGAAACAGCAGAGGCCCCAGCACGACCAGGAAGCCCATGGCCAGCAGGCCGAGCGCGGCGAGCAGGACATAGCCGATCGACTCCAGGCGGAGCAGGATCCAATGCCTGGTCTCGACCATCTTGTATGCGCGATTGAGACCGATCCGCAGGCTCTCGACTCCACTGGAGGCAAAATAGACCGCGAGAACGAGCCCAATCGTGAGCGCCCCCGTGTGCGTGGTCGTGAGAACGCTGTGGATCTCCAGGTTGAGCGGCACCGCGACTTCCTCGGGCCAGGTCGCGAGTAACAGGTTTGCCACCTGGTCTGCGAGATCGGCAGAGCCGAAGAATCCCGCCAGAGAGGTAAGCACAATGAAGAAGGGGAACATGGCCATCAGCACCGAGAGTGCAATATGGCTTGCGATCGCCCATCCATCGTCTGCCTGAAACTGCCAGAGGGCATCCAGAGCAATGGCGCAGGCGCGTCGCATTCAGGTCGGAACCCTATCCGGTTGAGCGTCCGGTAACTGCCTCATGCTTATTCCCCGAACCTGATTTCTACAAAAAAATGCAAGCTTGTCCCCGCACTTTGCTTGCTGGAGAGTTTTCCCCCGGTTTGTGCGATGCACATGCGATGTTGTAAATCGCGGCGCACGTCGTCAACTGCAAGGTGATCGCATTGAAGGATGCAGAGCGCCGCGATGCCGGTGTGAAGCTGATCGCGCTTGCGCGCGAGGCCGCCCGCGCCGCTGAGAATCTCCTAGCCGCGGCCATGGCGGCCGTGCGCCAGCGTGTATCGGTGGAGAACCATCTGGTCGACCGGTTGCTCGATCGCGAGCAGCGCGCCACCCATGGACTGGCTTGGCTTGCCACTTACGTGGAAGCGATTCGTCAGCTCGGCTTGTACGCCGAGCGCATGCACGCGGGCGAGGGTGTGGCTGAAGCGGAGGAGCTGCTGGTTCAGATTGGAATCGGCGAGTACCTCGCGCAGATGCAAGGGGGCATTCCCATGAGCCCGGGCGAGATCGTGCGTCCGTCGGACCTGGGGCTCTCAAACGACCTGTTCGCCGCAGAGCTCACGGGCCCGCTCGAAACCCTCATGGCCGGCAATGCCGAGCGTCGCACGCGGCTTGTCGACCTTATGCGCGCCCGGCAGGACGGCAATGTCGGGGATTGCGGGCTCGAGGAAACGCTGACGAGCATCCGCGACGAGATGCGCAAGTTCGCGGAGTCCGACGTCATCCCCCACGCGCAGCACTGGCATCGCACCAATAGCTACATCCCGATCGGGATCATCGCGCAGATGTCCGAGCTCGGGGTATTCGGGCTCACCATCCCGGAGGAATACGGCGGGCTCAGCCTCGGCAAGGAAGCAATGTGCGTGGTCTCGGAGGAGCTGGCACGGGGCTATATCGGCGTGGGATCCCTGGGCACCCGCTCTGAGATTGCCGCCGAGCTGATCATCTCCGGCGGCACCGAGAAGCAGAAACGCCAATGGCTGCCGAAGATTGCCAGCGGCGAAGTCCTGCCGACGGCGGTCTTCACCGAGCCCAATGCCGGCTCGGATCTCGCCTCGATCAAGACGCGCGCGCTGCGCCAGGGCGATGTGTATAAGGTCTACGGCAACAAGACCTGGATCACCCATCCCGTACGCGCCGACCTGATGACGCTCTTGGTGCGCACGGATCCGCGCGAGCCCGGCCACCGCGGGCTCTCGATGCTGCTCGCGGAGAAACCGCGCGGCACGGACGAGCATCCGTTCCCGGCAGCCGGGATGTCCGGCACCGAGATTGAGGTGCTCGGGTACCGGGGGATGAAGGAATATGAGATCGCTTTCGATGGTTTCGAAGTCAAAGCCGAGAACCTCCTCGGCGGTGTCGAGGGATTGGGCTTTCGTCAGCTGATGCAGACCTTCGAAGCCGCGCGCGTCCAAACCGCGGCGCGCGCTGTCGGAGTTGCGCAAGCAGCAATGGAGCAGGCGCTCACCTATGCGCAGCAGCGCCAGCAGTTCGGAACGCCGATCGTCGATTTTCCCCGCGTGAGCGACAAGATCGCAATGATGGCGGTGGAGATCATGATCGCGCGGCAGCTCACGTATTTCGCGGCGCGGCAGAAGGATTCCGGCAAGCGCTGCGATCTCGAGGCGGGCATGGCAAAGCTGCTGGCGGCGCGGGTGGCCTGGGCCAATGCCGACAATGCAGTGCAAATCCACGGCGGCAACGGGTTTGCCCTTGAGTTTCCGGTATCCCGCATCCTCTGCGACGCCCGCATCTTGAGCATCTTCGAGGGGGCGGCCGAAATCCAGGCGCAGGTGATTGCGCGGCGGCTGCTCGACTCGGCGAATTAGTAGATCCGGCGGCGATCACTCGGCGGAGGCGTTGTCCCACCACACCGGCTGATGAGACCGGTCTGGAGGCCCCCCGAGTTCATGTTTCCGCGGGAGGGACCTTCTCCTGGTGGAAGCCGCGCTCGAGCATCGCGTAGACCTCGCGCACGAGGATATGCGTCGCCACCTCGTTCTCTGTTCGGCCAAGCTTCCCCAGGGTCGCTAGCAGAACCAGGTAATTAAACGTTTCAGTCGGTAAGGTCAGACTTAGCGACCGCGCCTCTGAGCGGTTTTCTGGCCGAGCCATTGGTACGCCTCACAGTTATAATTGGATTATAATGCCATTATAACTCTTGATTGGCGACTCGAATCATGGAACCGTCGCCCGGCGGGAATCCAGGTCCTCGCGAGCTCAGATCCCCGACGGGTCCAGGGGCTAAATGCGGCGGGATCCATCCGGCTGAGGCCGGCCACGAGCGTGGATGCGGTGTGGGTCGGCTCCGCCGGCGCGGAAACGGTTGCGCAGATCGTGCGCAGGCAATGCAATTCGAGGCCAAACACAGTGATCAGAACTCAACCAACGTGGACGACGGAGCGCACCGCGCTCCTGAGGAACCTGATGAATGCGGGGTTCTCATGCGGACAGATTGCCCGCGAAATCGGGGTCAGTCGGAACGCAGTCATTGGCAAGGTCAATCGGCTCGGCCTATCGCGCTCCCAGCGCGCTGCTGACAGGCCGCCCGGGCAGAGGGGCACCCGGAAGAACCGCAACGTGGTGACCAGATACCCGATGCTGCAAGCGCTGTGGACGAATCCGCAACTTGCGCCAGAAGAAGCGCCGGACGACAGCATCAGCCGCTGCTCTTTGCTCGAGCTGCAGGAGTGGCATTGCCGCTGGCCTTGTGGCGACCCCAGTTCCGCAGATTTCGGCTTCTGCGGAAATAGGCCGGTTGACGGCCTGCCGTATTGCTCAGCGCACGCCCGAATGGCTTATCGGCGCAGACTATCGCGCTCTATGACGGATCGAACACCGCCAAGAGACCTACATAGCCTCGCGGCGCCGTAGGCAAGCGAGGATCACCTACGCCGCCCGGGCAGGCTCGCTCAGCAGCTTGCCGATGTTGCCGGCAAGAATTGTCTCGCCCTCCGGCCCAAGCGCGCGCAGCTCCTTGACGAAATCGCGGACCGCCGCCCGGGCGCGGATCTCCTGCGGATAGTCAGTGGCGAAGACAATGCGCGATGCCGGAATTTCGATCAGCGCCGCCTTCACCGCGCCGATGGCGCCGCAGAAGCCGGCAGTGTCGAAAACCATGTTGTTGTGCAGGTAGTAGTCGAAATCGTTTCTCGGCTTCATCCCGTGGCGGGGATTGTCGAGCGTGCCCCAGAACTCCTTGTCCTGATAAGAGCGGATGCGTCCCAGCAGCGCAGACAAGCCCCCGCCCAGATGCGACATGTGGACGGTGAGCGCTGGGTGGCGATCGAACACACCGGAATTGATCAGCCGGATCGTCGCCATTACCACGGAAAACTCTCGCCCCACCGAGCGCGCCGTGTCATAGCCGTCGAACTGCCTGGTCTGGTTGAGCTTGAGCGCGGGATGCACGAATACAAACAATCCGAGCTTCTCGCACTCGGTCCAGAACGGCTCGAATTGCGGAGCATCGAGATAGAGGTCGTTGGTCTCGGACGTGATCACCACTCCGGGACATCCCAGCTCGTGCCGGCAGCGCGCGAGCTCCCGCATCGCCTCCTCCCCGCCGAGCGGGTCCGCATGCGCGGCGGCAATGAAACGGCCGGGGTAGTCGCGCTCGGCCCGCTTGGCGGTCTCGTTGCACAGCCGCGACCTTTCGAGGTTGGCGCACATCCCGGCGGCGCTGGTGAGCAAGGCCTGATCGATGCCGGCCTCATCCATCATGCGGATGTGCTCATCAAGATCGAGCAGCATCCAGTGCGTGATGAAGCTTGGAGCGCCGTTCTCGTCATAGGAGACGAGCTTGCGACGCCCGAGGTCCTTGGGCATCAGCTCCCGAGGCGTGAAGTGGTGCTGGAAATCGACGACCATGCCTGAATGGCTCCCGCCCCGCTCGGCTAATTCCGCTCGCGCCCGTCAGTTCATTGTCCCCAGATGCTGTAAGGCGCGCCTCACGGCGGCGTCAAGCCGCGCCAAGGACCACGAGGACCACGATATGTGAGCTCACGGCGGTGGTCTCGCAGCGAGGGGAGTGCTAGGAAGTTCCGCAATGTCCGAGTTCCTCGTCTACGCTCTGGTGCCTATCGCGGTGGGCGCGGTGGCCGTGGTCCTCCTGATGGGCCTGAGCAACTTGGCGCGCGGCGGCTCGCCGCAGCGGTCGCAGAAGCTCATGCGCATGCGCGTCCTGCTGCAATTCGTGGCTATCATCGTAATTATGCTTACGATCTGGGCGATCCGAAAATAGGACCCAGGGATGGTCGTCCTCAACAGGATCTACACGCGCACCGGCGACGACGGCACCACGGCGCTCGGGAGCGGGGAGCGGCGCAAGAAATACGACCTGCGGGTCTGCACCTACGGCACCCTGGATGAGCTCAGCGCTGCGATCGGTCTGGTGCGTGTCCACAACAGCGATGCCGCCCTCGATGATCTCCTGGCGCGGATTCAGAACGATGTGTTCGATGTAGAGGCCGATCTCTGCCTCTCCGAGAAAGGGCCGGGCGGCGCCCGCATGACTGTGACCGATGCGCAGGTGGAATGGCTGGAGCAACAGATCGACCGGTACAATGCCGATCTCGCGCCGCTGCGGTCCTTCATCTTGCCCGGTGGACGCCCTGCCGCCGCCTATCTCCACCTCGCGCGCACCATCTGCCGGCGCGCCGAGCGGATCATGGTGGAGCTCGCCGACAAGTCGAGCGAAAGAGTTACCCCGGCAGCACTGAAATACGTCAACCGGCTCTCAGATCTCCTGTTCGTCATCGGCCGCTATGCCAACGATAACGGCGCTTGCGACGTCCTGTGGCGGCCCGGCCAGAACCGGTGAAAGCGGAATGCCGCGATGGTGATGACGCCGCTATGGGATGACAATCCCTTCACGCAGCCGATCAAGCCGGTCGTGACATGGTGTCTCATCGCAGCAAATGTCATTGTCTACTTCTACGAGGCCGGCGCTCCGCAAGCGGGTCTTGATCGTCTGATTGACACATTCAGCCTCACGCCAGCGGCGCTGCACGGGGACATCGCTCCGCGCGGCTCGTTGCCGCCGCTCATGACCCTGATCACCTACCAGTTCTTCCATGCCGACATCGGACATCTTGCCGGCAACATGATCTTTCTCTGGGTATTCGGGGACGATATCGAGCGGGCGCTCGGCCGCATGCGGTATCTCTTCTTCTATCTTGCATGCGGCGCCGTAGCGGGGGTCGTCTTTGCCCTCTACGATCCGCACTCCAGCATCGAGCTGATCGGCGCTTCCGGCGCTATTGCGGCCGTTGTCGTCGGCTACCTGATGCTGCGCCCGTGCGCCAAGATCACCGTGCTCCTCGGGATCATCCCGCTGCGCATCAGCGCATATTGGGTCGTCGGCTTGTTCGTGCTCACGCAGCTGTGGAACCTCGGCGCCGCGTCCAAGAGCGAAGTCGCCTACTGGTGCCATTTCGGCGGCATGCTGGCGGGCGCCATTCTGTTTCCGCTGATGAAACCTCGAACGGTGAGACTGTTCGAGTGCTTGCAACCCCAAAGAGAAACGGTGCTGCGGATCGGACCAAGCCCGGTCCCCCGCGCATCGGAGCTCGATCGCATCCGTTGACACTGCAACAGGCCGACCAGTAGTTTCCCGCGGTTTTCCAGTGCGCATGACACGTTTGGCGTCTTGCCGAAGAGTGAATTGATGAAAATTCTGGTGCCGGTGAAACGGGTCGTTGATTACAACGTCAAAATTCGCGTGAAGGGCGACGGTAGCGGCGTCGAGCTCGCGAATGTCAAGATGTCGATGAATCCCTTCGACGAGATTGCGGTGGAGGAGGCGCTTCGGCTCAAGGAGAAAGGCCAGGCAAGCGAGATCGTGTGTGTGTCGATCGGCCTGGCGCAGGCGGTGGAAACCATCCGAAACGGGCTCGCCATGGGCGCCGATCGCGGAATTCTGGTCAAAGTGGACCGAATGCCCGAGCCGCTCGGGGTCGCCAAAATCCTCAGGGGCATTGTCGAGCAGGAGAAGCCCGGCCTTGTCATCATGGGAAAGCAGGCTATCGATGATGACTGCAATCAGACAGGGCAGATGCTGGCGGCGCTCACGGGCTGGCCCCAGGGTACCTTCGCCTCAAAGCTGCTGATCGAAGGCGACAGCGTCCTGGTGACACGCGAGGTGGATGGTGGCTTGCAGACGGTCAAGCTCAAGCTGCCGGCCATTATCACAACCGATCTGCGTCTCAATGAACCGCGGTATGCAAGCCTGCCGAACATCATGAAAGCCAAGAAGAAGCCGATCGACGAGAAGAGCCCGGACGCTTACGGTGTCGACCTCTCGCCGCGCCTGGAAGTGATGAAGACTACGGAGCCGGGCGGCCGCAAGGCGGGAGTGAAGGTCAAGACCGTCGGCGAGCTCGTTGACAAACTGAAGAACGAGATGGGCGTGATTTGAAGGTCGTCCTCCCATGACCACCTTGTTGATCGCCGAGCACGACAACAGCGCCCTCAAGGACGCGACCAACAAGGCATTGACCGCGGCCAAGGCGCTCGGGGCCGAGGTGCACGTGCTGGTCGCCGGCCGGTCCTGCCGGCCGGTCGCTGACGCCGCGACCAATCTCGACGGTGTGAAAAAAGTGCTGCTGGCGGATCAGCCCGCCTACGATCACATGCTGGCGGAGCCGATGGCCGCACTGGTGGTCACGCTCGCGCCTTCGTACGAGGCGATCGTCGCGCCTGCGACGACCACCGGCAAGAATATCATGCCGAGGGTAGCCGCCCTGCTCGACGTGATGCAGGTCTCCGACATCGTCAAGGTCATTGCGCCGGATACGTTCGAGCGGCTCATCTACGCCGGCAATGCCGTGCAAACAGTGCGCTCCCGCGACAAGGTCAAGGTGATCACGGTGCGAACCTCGACGTTCCAGCCGACGGGCACGGGGAAAGAGACTGCTCTCATCGAAGAGATTGCCGGCGCGCCAGACCCCGGAATTTCCAGCTTTGTCGCGGAGGACCTGTCGAAATCCGAGCGCCCGGAGCTCACCTCCGCCAAGATCATAATCTCGGGAGGGCGGGCCATGCAGAGCCGGGAAAACTTTACCAAGTACATCGAGCCGGTCGCCGACAAGCTGGGCGCGGCGATTGGTGCATCACGCGCGGCGGTCGACGCGGGATATGCCCCCAACGACTGGCAGGTCGGCCAAACCGGGAAGGTTGTTGCACCCGAGCTCTATATTGCCGTCGGGATCTCGGGAGCGATCCAGCATCTTGCCGGAATGAAGGATTCCAAGGTTATCGTGGCCATCAACAAGGACGGAGACGCGCCGATTTTCCAGGTTGCCGACTACGGGCTCGTAGCCGATCTGTACCAGGCCCTGCCCGAGCTCGCCGCCGAGCTTGGAAAGCTCGGCCGCTGACCGGTGTCAAACATGCAGCATTTGGCTCGGCGCTCTGATCGGCATAGGACAGGCAAACGAACATGATCGAAGTCAAAGAGCGACCGAAGGCTCGTTCCGAGAGCACGGCGCTTCCCATTCGCAGGATCGGAGTTATCGGCGCGGGACAGATGGGAAGCGGGATTGCCCATGTGGCTGCACTCGCCGGCTTCGAGGTTACGCTCAACGACCTCACCGCCGATCGCGTCAAGGCCGGCATTGCGACCATCAACGGCAATATGGCGCGGCAGGTCAGCCGCAAGCGCATCACCGAGGAGGAACGTCAGGCTGCGCTCAAGCGTATCAGTCCGGCAGAGACATTCGAAGCGTTCAGCGACTGCGATCTCGTGATCGAGGCGGCTACGGAAAAGGAAGAGGTCAAGCGCACGATCTTCGGCAACCTGTGCCCGCTATTGAAGCCAGAGGCCATCATCGGCACCAACACATCCTCGATCTCAATCACCCGGCTCGCGTCGTCCACCGATCGGCCGGAGCGCTTCATCGGTATTCATTTCATGAATCCGGTTCCGTTGATGGAGCTGGTCGAGCTCATCCGCGGCATCGCTACCGATGACTCGACGTTCGAGTCAACGAAGCAGTTCGTGATCAAGCTCGGCAAGCAAACCGCGGTTGCGGAGGATTTTCCCGCCTTCATCGTCAACCGCATCCTGCTGCCGATGATCAATGAAGCGATCTATACGCTGTATGAAGGGGTGGGCAACGTCGAGGCGATCGACACCGCCATGCGCCTGGGGGCGCATCATCCGATGGGCCCGCTCGAGCTTGCCGACTTCATTGGCCTCGATACCTGTCTTTCGGTCATGCAGGTGCTGCATGAGGGCCTGGCCGATTCCAAGTACCGGCCCTGCCCCCTGCTGGTGAAATATGTCGAGGCGGGCTGGCTCGGTCGCAAGACCCAGCGGGGGTTCTACGACTATCGGGGTGAGAAGCCGACGCCGACGCGTTGATGCCCTCACGACTGAGGCGCGAGAGCCGCGCTGACCAGCCTGATCCCATCCTCGCTCGCCCATTCCGCCGGGCCTGCCATCGTCCCGATCTCGCAGCCCCGCGGATCGACAAGAAGCGTCGTCGGCATTCCCGCTGCGCGGCCGACGGTCTTGAGAATCTGAAACACTTTGGCGCTGGGATCAGCATAATAGCCCAGCTTGTCGATGCCGCTTTCTTTGAGCCATTCCCGCGGCTTGTTGGGATCACGGGTATCGATGTTGACGGCGACAACCTCAAAGTTGGGCCCCCCGAGCTTTTGCTCCAGCGTGTTGAGCGCCGGCATTTCCCGCCGGCAGGGGACGCACCACGTGGCCCAGAGATTGAGGAGGACGGTGCGGCCGCGCCATTGCGAGAGATGCCGTTCCCCGGAACCTGCATCACGAAAGGCGAGATCAGGTACGCGTAGCGCCTGCTCTGCTACCGCAAAGGCGGCAACTTCGCCATGGGCCAGCGGCGCGAGCCGCTGCGCGGCGCTCACCGCGCCCGCACAGGCGGTATCGGCCACATTGCGCTGCAACCCTGCGATCCCGTATACCGCCGCGGCAATGAGAAGGACCACGGCAAACGCCAGGAGCTTGCGCCGGCTCGGATGGTAAATTGATTGGCGGGGCGCAATGTTCATCGACGCCATAACCTCCATTGAGCAGATCGTTTCAGGGCGAACGCGTCATGAGCAACGATATGTGGGGTGGCCGCTTCGCGCGCGACCCCGATACCATCCTGCAAGACATCAATGTGTCCATTGACGTCGACCAGCATCTGTTTCGTCAGGACGTTGCAGCCAGCAAGGCCCATGCTGCCATGCTTGCGCAGCAGGGCATCATCTCGCCCGAGGATGGCCGGCAAATCGCTCACGGTCTAGACACGATCCTGTCAGAAATCGAATCCGGCAAGTTCCAGTTCAAGCGCGCGCTCGAGGACATTCACATGAACGTGGAGAGCCGTCTCTCCGAGCTGGTCGGGGCACCGGCGGGACGGCTGCATATCGCGCGCTCCCGCAATGACCAGGTAGCCACGGACTTTCGGCTGTGGGTTCGCGACAGCATCGACGCTGTGGATGCCGCTCTCCTGTCCTATCAGCAAGCACTGGCGCAACGAGCCCTGGAGCACGCTGCAACGGCGATGCCGGGGTTCACACACCTGCAGATCGCGCAGCCTGTGACATTCGGTCACCACCTCCTCGCCTATGTAGAAATGGCAGCCCGGGATCGCGGCCGATTCAGGGATGCCCGCAGGCGGTTGAATCAGTGTCCACTGGGCGCCGCCGCGCTTGCCGGCACCGCGTTTCCCATCGATCGGCAAGCCACTGCGAAGGCGCTGGGCTTTGATGCTCCGATGGCGAACTCGATCGATGCGGTATCGGACCGCGATTTCGTGCTCGAGGCGCTTTGTGCTGCCGCCCTTACGGTAGTGCATCTTTCGCGATTCGCCGAGGAGATCGTGCTGTGGTGCTCACCGCTCGTCGGCCTCATTTCGCTGTCCGATGCTTTCACCACCGGCTCTTCCATCATGCCGCAGAAGCGCAATCCCGATGCTGCGGAACTCGTGCGCGCGAAGGCCGGCCGGATCATCGGCGCACTGGACGCGCTTCTGATCGTGATGAAGGGTCTGCCGCTCGCCTATCAAAAAGACATGCAGGAGGACAAGGAAGGCACCATGGGTGCTTTTGCGGCGCTGACGCTCTCGATTGCCGCCATGACCGGGATGGTCCGCGATATGACGGCCAACACAGCGCGGATGCGGGATGCTGCGGGTGAGGGTTACTCCACCGCAACTGATCTCGCGGATTGGCTGGTGCGCACGCTTGGCGTGCCGTTCCGGGACGCGCACCGCGTCACCGGCCGAATCGTTGCCGACGCCGCGGCAAAAAAAGTTCCGCTGCACGAGCTCTCGCTCACAGCGATGCAGGCTATCGAGCCGCGTATCAGCAACGATGTTTTCGCTGTGCTCTCGGTGGAAAGGGCGCTGCACAGCCGTCAAAGCTACGGCGGCACGGCTCCGGAAAATGTGTGCAGGGAGGCCAAACGCTGGCTCGAAGTGCTGGGAGCGGAGAATGCCGACGCCCGCCATGCTGCGGCCGCGTCGGTCTGATCTGGTATGCTGGCTGGACTAAGGAGTGTTCGATTTTGACGACTGCCCCGAGGCTCTGCCGCATTCCAACGGCCGCCATTGTTGCGGGTGCCGTCGCCGTGGTCAGCGCGATGGGGCTTGCCGGTTGCGGGCGCAAGAGCGGACTGGACCTGCCGCCCATAGCTGCAGCCCCCGAGCAGCCGGCGCCTGCCCAGCAACCGCAGCCCGAACCTGCCAATCCGCCGCAGCGCTGAGCTGGCGTCGGCCTACTCGCCGGTTCCATGCTACCCCGGTTGAGGTTGCGCGCGTCACCGCGGGCAAAATGGGGCCCAGCCGCGAGATCCCTGATGCATCACTTTGATTACAACGACGGGGTACTCCACGCCGAGGGGGTCAACCTCGTGGAGCTCGCGGCCGCTGTAGAGACGCCATTCTACTGCTACTCCTCAGCGACGCTCATCCGGCATTTCGACGTGTTTACCCGAGCGTTCTCCGACGTGAAAACGCTCGTCTGCTATGCCATGAAGGCAAATTCCAACCAGGCGGTGATCAAGACCCTCGCCAATTGCGGCGCCGGCGCCGACGTCGTTTCCGGAGGCGAGCTCAAGCGGGCGCGCGCAGCCAACATTCCTCCCGACAAGATCATGTTTTCCGGCATAGGCAAGAGCGCGGCCGAACTCGTACTCGCGGTGGACGAGGGCATTCTCTGCATCAACGTTGAATCCGAGCCCGAGCTTGAGTTGCTCTCGTCCATCGCGGCGGGCAAGGGCCGCACAGCGCGGGTTTCCGTCCGGGTCAATCCGGACATCGACGCCAAGACACACCGTAAGATCGCGACCGGGAAGGCTGAGAACAAGTTCGGGATTCCGATCAGTCGCGCGCGCGAAGTCTATGCGCTCGCGGCGAAGCTTCCCGGTATCGCCGTTATCGGCGTCGATATGCATATCGGGAGCCAGATCACCGAGCTCGAGCCGTTCGACAACGCTTTTGCTCTGCTGGCTGATTTCGTCCGCCTGTTGCGCGCCGATGGTCACCGCATCAGCCATATCGATCTCGGGGGCGGGCTCGGGATCCCCTACGGGCACGAGGTCGAGCCGCCACCGGATCCCTCGGCTTATGCGGAAATGGTCAAGCGCGCTACGCGTGACCTTGGGTGTACGCTGGTTTTCGAGCCTGGCCGCGTCATCGTAGGCAACGCCGGGATTCTCGTCACTAAGGTGCTCCATCTCAAACGGGGTGAGACCAAGACATTCGTCATCGTCGATGCGGGAATGAACGATCTCGTCCGCCCGACCCTTTACGAGGCGCACCACGAAATCCGACCAGTACGGCAGGCGGCGGGGCTTACGCCGGCGAAGGTCGACGTTGTGGGCCCCGTCTGCGAATCTGGGGATTTCCTGGCGCTTGATCGCGACATGGTGCCACCGCGGCCGGGCGATCTCCTCGCGGTCATGAGCGCGGGCGCCTACGGCGCGGTCCAAGCCGGCACCTACAATACCCGCCCCCTGGTGCCAGAAGTGCTTGTTCGGCAAGCCGAATGGGCTCTGGTGCGGCCGCGTCTCGAGGTTGCCGACCTGATTGCGCTTGACCGACTGGCGCCCTGGCTGTGAGCGGCGCTGCCAAGTGGCGCAACCATTCTCCCGGTCTCGTCGTTTTGATCGGACGGGCGCCTTCCTTTTGCCGGCTGGAACCGCTCTAATGACGTGTTACCATTAGAAAAAATTGGACCGATTCTTGATCGAAAGGCCAGCATTGAGCGATCCCATTCCGGACGCGGCGCCTCGCCCGCAACCGCCCGCGCGGACAAGCTCTGGCCGGGAGATGCTCCGACGTGCCTTGGCGCAAGCGCATCGGACGCTCTTCTGGGAACGGCTGTGGCCTCCTGTTGCCAGGCTCGCCACGCTCGTTGGCCTCTTCCTTGCGCTGTCATGGCTGGGCATTTGGCTGTGGCTCCCCTCGCATGCGCGGGCGATCGGGCTGGTCGTGTTTTTGCTGCTCGCTGGTGCGGCGTTGGCGCCGTTCTTCTGGCTGCGCCCGCCAAGCCGGGCGGATGCACTCCAGCGGCTCGATCGCAACTCGGGTTTGCGCCATCGGCCAGCGACGGCGATGGCCGACGAGATGGCTGGTCCGGCTGCGGACCCTTATGCCGCCTCGCTGTGGCACGCCCACATGGAGCGCGCCTTGGCTGCGGCCCGCGCGCTCAAGCCCGGGCTCCCCAGCCCGCGGCTTGCATTGCGCGACCCCTTCGCCGTCCGTGCTCTCGTGGCGATCCTCGTAGTTGCTACCTTCATCGCGGCCGGCGATGAGCGCATGAAGCGGGTTGCTGCCGCATTCGATTGGCAAGGCGTGATGCTGCCCGCCAATTTCCGCATCGATGCGTGGGTGAGCCCACCCGCCTATACCGGAAGGCCTCCGTTGATTCTGCCTGGACTGCATGCGGGCGAGCCGGTGCAAGCGGGCGGCGAGGTTTCAGTCCCCGCGGGCAGCCTGTTGGTAATTCGCGCAAGCGGCATTGCGCTCAACGTGGCCACGACCGGGGGGCTCGCTGAGGCACCCAAGGGCACGCAAACCACCAACGCCAACGGGAGCGAGGAGCGTCGTTTTCTAATCAAGGAAGCGGGCACAGCGACCGTTCGCGGCGCATTCAGGCGTGATGTCGCCTGGCAATTCACGGCTATTCCCGACCACCCCCCGACGATCGCGCTCACGGAAGATCCGGAAGGACAGGCGCGCGGGGGCTTGAAGTTGTCTTACAAGCTTGAAGACGACTACGGCGTCGTAGGCGCGCAAGCCACCTTTGGTCTCGTCGATCAGCAGGGCACGAACGGGCAGCCTCCGCGGGGCCTCTACGAAGCTCCCAGCTTTCCCCTGGTTCTGCCGCAGGCGCGCACGCGCAATGGCGTCGGACAGACCACGAAGGATCTCACCGAGCATCCGTGGGCTGGGGCCGATGTTGTAATGACGCTGAATGCCCGGGATGAAGCCGGAAATGAGGGCCGCAGCGAGCCGTTGGAAATGCGCCTGCCGGAGAGACCCTTCAGCAAACCTATGGCGCGTGCCCTGGTCGAGCAGCGCCGGGTGCTGGCACTCGACGCCGACGCCCAGGCCAACGTGCTCAACACGCTCAACGCGCTCACGCTTGCCCCCGAGCGCTTCGACATGGACACCAATGTTTATCTCGGGCTGCGCTCGATCTACTGGCAGCTGGCTCACGCCAAGACGGACGATCAGCTGCGCGAGGTGGTCGCTCGGATGTGGGACATGGCGGTGCATCTGGAGGATGGCAGCGTCTCCGATGCGGAGCAGGCGCTGCGGGCGGCGGAAGAAGCACTGCGCCAGGCGCTCGAGCGCGGTGCTGACGATGAGGAAATCAAGAAGCTCACCGACCAGCTGCGGGCCGCGCTGGACAAGTTCCTGCAGGCCATGGCGGAACAGCTGCGCAAGAACCCGCAGCAGCTCGCCCGGCCGCTAGACCCGAATATTCGGCAGCTGCGGCCGCAGGACCTGCGCAACATGATCGACCGGCTCGAGCAGATGGCCCGTTCCGGCGCCAAGGACGCGGCGCGCCGGATGCTGCAAGAACTCCAGTCCATGCTCGAAAACCTGCAGATGGCACGCCCCGGACAACAGATGGACAGCGACGACGACATGATGTCCGCACTGGACGAGCTCGGGGACATGATCCGCAAGCAGCAGCAGCTGCGTGACCGCACCTTCCAGGAGGGGCAGGACCAACGGCGTGATCGCCAGCGCGGACAGCAGGGTGGGCGCGGACAGCAGGGCAATCGGATGGGAGAGCTGCGCGAGAGCCAACAAGGGCTGCGTGAGCAGCTCGACAGGTTAATGCAGGAGCTGCGGAAACGCGGCTTCGGGCAGGGCCAGCAGGGCCAGGGCGAGATGGATCAACTCGGCCGTGCCGGCGAAGCCATGGGTAATGCCGAAGGAGACCTCGGGGAAGGGGACGCCGACGGCGCGGTCGAATCCCAAGGACGTGCGCTCGAGGCGCTGCGGCGAGGCGCACAGCGTTTGGCGCAATCGATGCAGCAGCAGGGAATGATAGGGCCTGGACCCAATGGCCAGCCCGGTCGGCTTGGACCCTCGCGTGCGCAGCAGGAAACGGACCCTCTGGGTCGTCCGTTGCGCGGCCGCGACTACGGCGACGATGCCACGGTAAAGGTGCCTGGCGAAATCGACGTTCAGCGGGCGCGCCGGATTCTGGAGGAGTTGCGGCGCCGCTTCGGCGAGACCTTCCGCCCGCAGCTTGAGCTCGACTACATCGAGCGGCTGTTACATGACTACTGAGTTGCCGCTTCCTGCAGGCTCGTGGTCCGCTTCGAAAATGTCGGTTTGCGCTATGGGATCGGGCCGGAGGTGTTGCGCGACTTAACTTTCCGTATCGACCCCCATTCGATTCAGTTCCTCACCGGGCCTTCCGGCGCCGGGAAGACGTCGTTGTTGCGCCTTCTGTTTCTGTCGCTGCGGCCCACCCGGGGTCTCGTGACCATATTCGGTCATGATGTTGCCACGCTGAGCAAGGATGCGCTCTCGACGCTGAGGCGGCGCATCGGAATCGTATTTCAGGATTTTCGCCTGCTCGATCACATGACTACGTTTGAGAACGTCGCATTGCCGTTGCGGGTGATGGGGCAGGAGGAGCCGAGCTATCGCGAGGAGGTGCAGGAGCTGCTCAAATGGGTGGGGCTGGGCGACCGCATCTGGGCGCTGCCGCCCGTGTTGTCCGGTGGAGAGAAACAGCGGGCCGCAATTGCACGTGCTGTGATTGCAAGGCCGCAGCTCCTGCTCGCCGATGAGCCTACCGGCAACGTCGATCCCAACCTGGCGCAGCGCTTGCTGCGCCTGTTCATCGAGCTGCACAAATCCGGGACGTCAGTGATCATCGCAACGCATGACATTGCTCTCATGGACAGGTTCGATGCGCGGCGCCTCGTCCTGCATGATGGTCGCCTGCATGTCTACGAATAGCTCGACCACGCTGCCGGCCGAGGCATCGCCGGCCGATAGCCCGGCCCCAATGGCCGTGTCGGCCGGACGCCGGCCGGCGCCGATCGTGCCGCGCGCAACCATTGCCGGGAGGGCGCTGATGGGCGTTGTCGCGATCATGACCTTCCTCGCTTCTTTGACAACCGGCGCAGTGGTGCTGGTTCGGGCTGCGGCGGACCAGTGGCAGGCCGACGTCGCTCGTGAGATCACGCTGCAGGTGCGCGTGGTAAGCGGCCGCGACATCGAGGCCGATGTCGGCAAGACGGTCGCAATGGCGCGCGCGTTTCCCGGGATCGCGGAGGTGAGGCCCTATTCGAAAGACGAAACGGTGCATCTGCTCGAACCCTGGCTGGGGAGCGGGCTGCAATTCAATGATCTTCCCATACCTCGTTTGATAGTGGTGCGGATTGCACCTGGCGCAACCCCCGATCTGGGCGGGCTGCGGCGATCGCTTGAGCAGCAGGTGCCGGGGGTGAGCCTTGATGACCACCGTAGCTTTGTCGCGCGCATGCGCGCGATGTCCGGGGCCGCGCTGCTTGTCGGCACCGCAGTGCTCTTTCTTGTCCTCCTTGCGACCATGCTTTCGGTGACCTTTGCCACGCGCGCGGCCATGGTGTCCAACCAGCCGGTGATCGAGGTGCTGCATCTCATCGGAGCGAAGGACAGTTTCATCGCGGCGCATTTCCAGCAGCATTTCCTCCAGCTGGGCCTCAACGGCGGCCTGCTGGGAGGGGGCATCGCGATCGCGCTGTTTGCGTCTGCCGATCTCGCCAGCGGCTGGTTCTCCGGGACGGCTGCCGGCGATCAGTTTGCAGCAATGTTTGGAACGTTCTCGATCGGGGCACTCGGGTACCTGGCCATGCTTGCACAGATCGGCCTGGTGGCTGGGACCACGGCCGTTGCTTGCCGCCGCACGGTCGGCCGTACCATCGACACGGTTCAATAGATCCTTGGGCCCGCCGTGTGCTGCCGATCAAGGAGACCGAAGATCGGTTTTGCAGTTGGGCGGCACGTCTTGCCACCCGCGCGTCGGGTTCTATGCTCACGATGAGCAAGCTGAAAACGGCGGATGTCGGCTGATACCGATCTCGATGAACGCAACATGAGGCCTCGGCCCCGAGCGGCCGGTCGGTCGTCGCGGGTGCTGCGCTTTCTCGGCAGGTCTGGACTTCTGCTCGTCATCTTGGCGGGGGTGGCTCTGGCGGGCGGTTTTGCCTGGTTCGTCTGGCGCGTTCCTGCGCGCGAGCTTGAGCTCAATCAGGATGCGGACGGCATCGTCGCGCTTACTGGAGGACCCTCCCGCATCGCCGATGCCATTGAGCTCCTAGCCGCCGGCCGCGGGCGGCGGCTGCTGATAAGCGGCGCCAATCGCTCCACCAATGCGCATGAGATCTCACGGCTCAATCCGGAATTCGATAAATGGGTGCGCTGCTGCGTGGACTTCGATCGTGCCGTCAACACGTTGGGAAACGCCATCGAGATCAAACGATGGGCGGAGCATCGCGGCTTCCATTCGTTGATCATCGTCACTTCCAACTACCACATGCCGCGAGCGCTGGCCGAGATCGCCCACCAGATGCCCGAAGTGACGCTGCTGCCATTCCCGGTCATACCCGAGCGGCAACGCGCCGAGCCGTGGTGGGCAAACGCCATCACGGCGCGGCTCCTGCTTTTCGAATACGTCAAGCTGATTGCTGCCAGGGTTCGCATGGGGATAAACCCCAGTGCAGGAGCGGCGGAGCTGACCTGAAGCCCGGAAGTGGCGCCATGGGTCAAGGCATTTCCTCGGACAGGTGGATTTCGTGCTCATCCTTCGTTCCGTCATTTTCAATGTCCTGTTCTATCTGAATCTGCTGCTCCTGCTTGTCGCGGCGCTGCCTACGCTGCTGATGCCGCGCGTGGCTATTCTGAGCGTCGCCCGCTTATGGGCGCGCATTAATTCATGGTTGCTGCGCACGATCTGCGGCATCACCGCCGAGTTTCGCGGGCTGGAAAAAATTCCTCCCGGACCACTCATTGTCGCAAGCAAGCATCAATCGCTGTGGGAAACGTTTGCGCTGCTGTCGCTCTTTCCCGACCCGGCTTACATCATGAAGCGCGAGCTCATGTGGATTCCTTTTTTCGGCTGGTACACATGGAAGGCCGGCATGATTGCCGTCGATCGCAGCAAAGGCTCGCAGGCGCTGACCGAAATGAATGCGAGCGTACGGCGAGAGCTGGCGCACAATCGCCAAGTGATCATTTTCCCCGAGGGCACCCGTCGCCCCGCTGGAGCCGAGCCGCGCTACAAGCATGGGGTAGTCCATCTCTACGCGGAAACAGGCGTTACTTGCCTGCCGGTTGCACTCAATTCCGGATTGTTCTGGCCACGCCGATCGATGCGACGCCGTCCCGGTACCATCCGGGTCGAGGTGCTCGATCCGATCCCGCCAAGCCTCGACAAGACCGTTTTTTTCGAGCGCCTGCAGGCCGCCATCGAAAGCGCGACCTCGCGTCTGCTAAAGCAAGGTGAGCAGGACCTTGCTGCTGCCGGGATCAGTCCCTTGCATCGGGGGACGATAAGCCATCCCCCGCATAGGCCGTCGCGCTAGCATGCGGGTGGGTTCCGATCAGCTGTCCTTGCGACCCGAGCAGGTGCGCCAGCCGATGCAGCTGCGCATCCCGGTAGCCAAGTTGCTCCAGCGCGGCGACGGTCGCAAAGACATAGTCCCGGTTCGCTCCCGATATGCCGTGGCCCTGGCGAATGTGATGCAGTTGGCGCTCCAGCGAGAGCTGCCCCGCATATTGCGCATGACCACGGTCCACGATGTAGCATAGGGCTGCCACCCTGTGCTCGGCCGGGCCTTCCAGCCAAATCGGTCTAACCACTTCCCGATATACCGATGTCACCTGCTCGCGTCTGCGCAAGTATATCACGGTAGACATCCGTTCCTCTGCGCTCACCCGATAGGCAACTCCGCGACAAGCACCGCCGCGATCGAGCCCAAGCACGAGCCCGGGGCGCTCCGCAGTGCCGCGATGGACAAAGGAATAAACACAGAGCGCCCGGTGGGCGCCCAGGAGCCGAGCTGGAAGGCGTTCGATAAACTGAAACTCCGGCCGCCACATCAGGGAGCCGTAGGCAAAGACCCAGAGGTCTTCATGAGCATGAGCGGGGTCGGGGTCCATGGCTATCCCGGAAATCTGGTGCGGGTGTTGATCGGGGCATCTGGCGCAGCTGCGAAAGTGAGACGCTCACCGGACGCATAGAGCAGGATAACGACTAAAAGAAAAATCGTCCCGATCTATGAAATTGCCGCAATAGGCGGGTTGAGAGGATGGATCTGGGAGCACGCATACGTCAGCTCAAAAGCACCAAGCAAGAGCATCGCGCATGTCCAATCCCTCTATTGCCTCCCGCCCCCGGCGCTGGCCGCTGTTCCTCGTGCTCGGCCTCGTCGTGGCGTTCGCCCTGGCATGGACCGGGTTCTGGTTCTACGCAGCCGCCCAAGCCAAGACCGAGATTGCCAGCTGGCGCGAGCGCGAACGCCAAGCGGGACGCCGGCAGGACTGCGGGTCCGTTTCGGTCGGCGGCTATCCCTTCCGCATCGAGGTGCGGTGCGCGACCGCTAATTTTGAGGTGCAAGGCACCCCGACCCTGCGCCTCGAGCTGCCGTCCGTCTTGGCCGTGGTGCAGGTCTACGACCCTCGCCTGCTTATCAGTGAGTTCACGGGGCCGCTCAATGTTTCGCAGCAGGGTGGACGCAACGAGTATGTGCTCGACTGGAACGTGGGTCGCGCGAGCGTGCGCGGACGCTTGCCCTCGCGAGTCGAGCGGGTGTCGCTTGCCCTTGACGCTCTTTCGATACGCGATTCAGGAAACGTCGACGGCGATCCCACCTTCAAGGCGAAACATTTCGAGCTGCACGGGCGTCAAGCTCTCGGCTCGCGCGGTGCCGATCCGGCGATCGAAACGGTGCTGGAGCTCAAAAGCGCGACCGCGGAAAAGGTCCCCCCCTTTGCCGCAAGGCCGATCAATGCGGATGTTACAAGCGTGGTTCACGGCTTCGATGACTTTTCAGCCATGCCTTTGGCCGAGCGTCTGAAGAAATGGCAGGCGCGAAACGGCGAGGTCGAGATCACCAGAGCCCGAGTCGAGCAGGACAACGTCATAGCGGAAGGCGCAGGCACATTGAGACTTACACGAGAAGGGCGGCTCGACGGCAATCTCAACGTCACCGTGGTCGGCATCGAGGATGTCCTGCGGATGTTCAATCTGGAGCGGCTCCTGTCGCAGGGGGAGGTCGGTGCGGCGCTGAACGCTCTTGATCGGCTCCTTCCTGGGTTAGGCGGAATCGCGCGCCAGGGCGCGGCGCCTGGGCTTGCTGCGGCTCTCGGCAAACGCGCCGAGCTCGACGGCAAGCCTGCAACCGCCCTGCCGATCCGCTTCGTCGACGGCACAGTGTTCCTCGGACCTTTTCAGGTCGGTGTGGTGCCGCCTCTGTTCTAGCTCCAGCGCTCAAGCCTCTGCTGCATAAGGTCGCGGCAACTCTTCGCGCGGAAGCTCGGGGTGAGGGCGGCCGAAGTCGGCCGCAGGGGAATCCTGGCCGATCTCGAGAATCCCGCGGCGAATGGCGCGGGTGCGGCTGAACTGCTTGAACAGCGTATCGCCGTCGCCTCGCCGGATGGCACGGGTGAGAGCCGCCAGATCCTCCTGAAAGCGCCCGAGCATTTCGAGCACGGCATCCTTGTTGGCGAGAAAGACGTCTCGCCACATCGTGGGATCGGAAGCCGCGATGCGGGTGAAATCGCGAAACCCCCCTGCGGAGAACTGCAGCACTTCCGAGCGAGTGACCTCGCTGAGCTCATCCGCGGTGCCGACGATCGTATAAGCAATGAGGTGAGGCAGGTGGCTCGTGATCCCGAGCACGAGATCGTGGTGCTCTGCCGACATCTTCTCGACATTGGCTCCGAGCCTTCGCCAGAATGTTGCAAGCCTATCCACGGCGGCTGGGGCAGCGTCCGCGGGCGGCGTGAGGATGCACCAGCGGTTGACGAAAAGCTCGGCAAAACCCGCGTCAGGCCCGGAATGCTCCGTCCCGGCAACGGGATGAGCAGGGACGAAATGCACGCCGGTGGGAATGTGAGGGAGCATGTCCCGGAGAACGGCGCCCTTGACCGAGCCGACATCGGACACGATGGCACCTCGCGCCAGATGCGAGCTGATCTCTTCTGCTGCAGCGCGACAGGCCCCCACGGGAATACAGAGGATGACGAGATCAGCTCCTTCCACCGCAACGGCATTGCTCTCTACCACCTGATCGGCGAGGCCCAGCTCCGCAACCCGCCGGCGGGTTGCCGCGGAACGTGCAGTTGCCACGATCGACTTGACGGCGCCCTGCTTCCGCGCAGCCCGCGCAATGGATGAGCCGATGAGGCCCATGCCGATCAGCGCCAAACGGTTGAAAATGGTCGTGCCACTCATCGCCGGCCCATGAACTCGCCAAGCGCGGACACGGCCAGACGGTTTGCTTCCTCGGTTCCGACGCTCATCCGTAATGCATTGGGGAGCTTGTATGTCGCAACACGCCTCAGGATGAGACCGCGTTCGGTCAGAAACGCGTCGGCCTCGGCCGCGGATGAGCCCGCACGGTCGGGAAAATGGATGAGCACGAAATTGGCCACGCTCGGCGTCACCTCAAGCCCGAGCTTGGGAATTTCATCGAGCAGCCACGCGAGCCAGCGCTCGTTGTGTCTGCGCGATGTCTCGACGTGCGCGGTATCTTTGATTGCGGCAATACCAGCTGCCATGGCGGGTCCATTGACGTTGAAGGGACCGCGTATCCGGTTGACGGCGTCCACGACATGCGCGGGGCCGTACAGCCAACCGAGGCGCAGGGCCGCGAGCCCGTGAATCTTGGAGAAGGTGCGACACATGACGACGTTCTCCGAGGTTGCGACGAGCTCGATGCCGGCTTCATAGTCGTTGCGCCGAACGTACTCGGCGTAGGCACCGTCGAGCACAAGCAGCACATAGGGAGGCAGCCCACGGTGCAGCCGCTTTATTCCGTCGAAGGGCACGTACGTGCCGGTTGGATTGTTCGGATTGGCAAGAAATACGATCCTGGTGTGCTCGCTTACGAGCGAGAGGATTGCATCGACATCGGCGGTATAGTTGGTCTCGGGCGCCGCAACAGGTGTTGCGCCCGAGCCGCGCGTGGCAATGGGGTAGACCAGAAAACCGTGCGTGGTGTGGATGGCCTCGTCACCGTCCCGCAGGTAGGCGTCGGCGATCAGATTCAAGAGATCATCGGATCCGGCGCCGCAGACGATGCGGTCGGGGTCAAGCCCAAAGGCGCGACCTATGGCTTTTCTCAACGCGGTGGAGGCTCCATCGGGATAATCCTGCAAATGGTCCGCCATTTCGCGGTAGGCTGCGATGGCGTGCGGGCTGGGACCCAGCGCTGTTTCGTTCGACGAGAGCTTAAAAACCTTCGCAACCCCCGGCGCCGAGCTCTTGCCGGGCACATAGGGATCGATCGCGAGCACGCCTGGGCGCGGCTGCGGACGTTGCAGGGGCGACATTTCAGGTTCCGGAAGCTGCGGCCTCGGCCCGAAGGGGGACATCCGGCAGCTTATAGCGGGTAGCATGACTGCCTACGAGGGTCGAGGAGCGCACTGATGTGCCCGCTTCCACCAATAGACCAGTCACCATGTCGATGCTGCGGCCCTGCGGCACCGAGACGAGCAGCGCTGCTCCCTCGAAAGCGCCTTCCGGCACTGCGATCACCTCCGCAAGGATGGCCAACTCCCGCGCCGCGCGCGTGCTCCAACCCGCTACACGCACGCTCCACATTTCTACTTCCTTCACCATTGCGTCGGGTGCGGCACGGGACAGCACGAAGACAGGCATGGCAGCAGGGTGGTCTCGCCGCTCGACGAACGGCAACCGCGCTATGATCTTGGGCGCCGATTCCGGCTCGAGCGCACCCCACCAGGCGCCAGCGGCTGTGACGTCAAAGGCGGGCACAAGTCCAAGGTCCCCCCGCGACGCGGAAACCGCCGCTACCACCCTGGCAGCGCCGATATGGGGGACGAAGGGGACGGTAAACCCGAAATGGAAACGCGCCGAATCGCGCATCATGGCGTCGCCCGCGAAGAGATCGGCATGCACCGAGAACGGCGCCTGCACATAGGTAAAGGTGGCGATGATCACGCGCCAAATACTCTCGGCGGTGTCAAGCGGCAGGATGCCGTTGTGACGCTCCACCAGGCGACGCATCATCTGCGCTTCGCGCGCAGGCCGGAACGCGGAACCGGTTTCCTGGGTCTGCTTTGCTTTGATCAGCCGGCCGATGATCTCGCCGCGCTGGATCAGCAGCCTGTGCATCGCCTCGTCGAGGCGATCGATCTCCCGGCGGAGCTCGGCAAGGGATGGAATCTCCGGAAACGAAGGCGTTGACATGTAATCCTCTGCGCTTGCGACCCCGCAAGCGAGGTTTGGAATTGATAGTGCACGGCTGCCGGAAAGCAAAGAAACCGTTGACAGGTGCCCCGCGCGTCCTATCTAAGCCCGTCCGCGCTCGGGTTTGGCGCGAGCAAATGCCGGTTACCCGTAAGTACAGGTGAGCTGTCCTGAGAGTTGGGTCGAGATGGCGGAATCCGTTTTAAGCGTCGAGGTTGACCCGGCAGGCCGCGTGCATGAGGCAGATAATCCCCGCTCGCCTGTCGTCCGCTTTGGGCGGGAGCAACCGTTGCGGCTCGACGCCGGAATCGATCTTGCCCCGTTTCAGATCGCCTATCAGACCTACGGCACGCTCAACGCAGAACGCAGCAATGCGGTCCTGATCTGTCACGCGCTCACCGGCGATCAGCATGTCGCCAACGTCCACCCCGTCACCCACAAACCGGGATGGTGGGAAACAATGGTGGGCCCCGGCAGACCGATCGACACCGATCGTTACTTTGTCATCTGCCCGAATGTCCTGGGCGCGTGCATGGGCACGACTGGCCCGGCCTCGACCAACCCGTCCACCGGCATGCCGTGGGGCCTCGACTTTCCCGTGATCACCGTCCGTGACATAGTGCGCGCGCAAGCGATGCTGCTCGATCACCTCGGCATTGAATCGCTGTTCTCGATGGCGGGCGGCTCGATGGGGGGCATGCAGGTGTTGCAATGGTGCGCGAGCTATCCGCAGCGGGTGTTCTCCGCGCTTCCCATCGCGACCTCGACACGCCATTCGGCGCAGAACATCGCCTTCCATGAAGTCGGCCGACAGGCCGTAATGGCAGATCCGGATTGGCGACAAGGGCGGTATTTCGCTCATGGTACCAATCCGCACCGCGGACTGGCCGTTGCGCGCATGGGTGCGCACATCACTTACCTTTCTGATATGGCCCTCCACCGCAAGTTCGGACGCCGCTTCCAGAAAGGCGACAACCCAACCTTCTCTTTTGACGCTGACTTCCAGGTCGAGAGCTATCTGCGCTACCAGGGGAGCAGCTTCGTCGAGCGGTTCGACGCCAATTCCTACCTCTATCTTACCCGTGCAATGGACTATTTCGACCTCGCGGCAGACTACGGCGGGGTCCTGGCCAGGGCGTTCAAGGATACTCCGACCAGATTTTGCGTGATCTCGTTCACCTCGGACTGGCTGTTTCCGACCACGGATTCCCGAGCCATCGTGCACGCGCTGAATGCGGGTGGCGCACGGGTTTCCTTCGCCGAGATTGTGAGCGATAAGGGGCATGATGCATTCCTGCTGGATGAGCCGGAATTGTTCGCCATCGTGCGCGGCTTTCTGGGGGGGGCGGCGCGTGCACGCGGCCTCACAGCCGTTCGGGACCGATGAAGGTGCAATGGATTGTCTCGTGGCTCTGTCTTTAAACGGCGGGGCTGCACGGCGTCGTTGCGATAGCGGGGGCAAAGGCTTGGCACGCTGATGCTGACACGAGCCCAGCATGATCTCACCATGGCGGACGCATCGCGCAACCCGGGCGGAGCCCGTGTTGACCTCTTGGTCGTGGCTGAGATGGTCACGCCGGGCGCTAAGGTGCTCGACGTCGGTTGTGGGGACGGCGAGCTGCTGCGCTTGCTTGCCGAGACACGCGGCGTGGATGGCCGCGGGATCGAGCTCTCCCGCGAAGGCGTCAACGAGTGCGTCGCCAAAGGTCTGGCCGTCATTCAAGGAGATGCCGATACGGACCTGTCGGACTATCCCGACGACGCATTCGACTACGTCATTCTATCGCAGACCTTGCAGGCGACCCGGCATCCGGGCGTGGTGCTCGAGCACATGCTGCGCATCGGCCGACATGCCGTGGTTTCGTTCCCCAATTTCGGTCATTGGCGCATCCGACTGCAGCTGCTGGTCGGCGGTCACATGCCCCGCACGGATAACCTGCCTTACGCCTGGTGGGAGTCTCCGAATATCCACTTCTGCACGATCAAGGACTTCCGCCAGCTCTGCGGCGTGATCGGCGCGAAGCTGGAGAAAGCCGTGGCTCTCGACGCGTGGGGAAGGGCGTTGCGCTTCAATGCCCCCTGGTGGTTTTGGAACTTGCTCGGGGAGCAGGCGGTGTTCTTGCTGAGCCGCAGTCGTTGAACGCTGCCCCCCGGGGGGCGTTCTGCATGGGTTTCGAAGCATTCGAAGCCGCTCGTTTTTCGGTATGCGCCTTGGCCTTTGAGCGCCCTGGCTCCAAATTTCTGCCGAGCCTCTTTCGGGCAAAAGCTGCCATTCCCACATAGCATCGGGGCAGCGTTGCCTTGCCGTACTGGAGTGCGGATCGGCTGCGCTGTTCGCCCATTGAAGATGTTCTTCTCGCGCCGGATGGGCGAAAGGACAGGCTGAGGGTAGGCGCATGGATTTCGAAAAATATACCGACCGCGCTCGCGGTTTCGTTCAATCTGCCCAATCGCTCGCGTTGCGTGAGGGACATCAGCAATTCACGCCGGAGCACCTCCTCAAGGTGCTGCTGGACGATCCCGAGGGACTCGCGGCCGGACTGATCGATCGCTCCGGCGGCCGCTCGCGCGAGGCGCTCAGCGGGGTTGAAGCGGCGCTCGCCAAAATCCCCAAAGTATCCGGTAGCGGAGCCGGCCAAGTGTATCTGGCTCCGGCACTGGCGCGGCTCTTCGATCAAGCGCAAAAAATAGCGGAGAAAGCCGGCGACAGCTACGTGACGGTTGAGCGGCTTCTGCTTGCTCTTAGCCTCGACAAGGACAGCGAGGCCGGGAAGATTCTCGCCCGTGCAGGGGTAACCCCGCAGAACCTCAATGCCGCCATCGAGGCGCTCCGCAAAGGTCGGACGGCGGACACGTCTTCGGCCGAGAACGCTTATGATGCCCTCAAGAAATACGCGCGGGACCTTACCCAGGCGGCGCGAGACGGCAAGATTGACCCTGTCATCGGTCGCGACGAGGAGATCCGGCGCACGATCCAGGTGCTCTCGCGACGGACCAAGAACAACCCGGTCCTGATCGGCGAGCCAGGCGTCGGTAAGACCGCCATCGTCGAAGGGCTGGCACAGCGTATCGTCAACGGCGACGTACCGGAAAGCCTGCAGGACAAGAAGCTTCTGGCCCTCGATATGGGGGCGTTGGTCGCGGGTGCGAAATATCGCGGCGAGTTCGAGGAGCGGCTCAAGGCCGTCCTGCAGGAGGTGACCTCATCGGCAGGTGCCTACATTCTTTTCATCGATGAGATGCACACAATCGTCGGCGCCGGAAAGGCCGAAGGGGCGATGGATGCATCCAACCTGCTCAAGCCGGCGCTCGCGCGCGGCGAGCTGCATTGCATTGGTGCCACAACGCTCGATGAGTACAAGAAGCACGTCGAGAAGGATGCGGCGCTCGCCCGGCGGTTCCAGCCGGTCTATGTCAATGAGCCGAGCGTGGAGGATACGATCTCCATCCTGCGCGGCTTGAAGGACAGGTATGAGCAGCACCACGGCGTGCGCATCACGGATGCGGCCCTCGTCGCGGCCGCTACGCTCTCCCACCGTTACATCAGCGACCGATTCTTGCCGGACAAGGCCATTGACCTGATCGACGAAGCGGCAGCCCGCCTCAAGATGCAGGTCGACTCCAAGCCGGAAGAGCTGGACTCGATCGACCGCGAGATCGTGCGGCTGAAGATCGAGCAGGAGGCGCTGAGGAAGGAGCATGACCCTGGCTCCAAGGAGCGCTTGAAGAACCTCGAAAAGGAGCTTGCGTCCTTGGAGAAGAACTCCGCGGATCTGACCTCACGCTGGAAATCCGACAAGGAAAAGCTTTCCGAGGCGCAGAAGCTCAAGACCGAGCTGGATCACCTGCGCAACGAGCTCGCCAACGCGCAGCGCAAAGGCGAGTATCAGCGCGCCGGCGAGCTTGCCTACGGACGCATTCCCGAGATCGAGAAGAAGCTCAAAGCGATCGAAGGTGCCGAAGGCGAAAGCGCCATGGTCAACGACGCGGTAACCGCCGATAACGTCGCGCAGGTGGTCTCGCGCTGGACGGGGATACCCGTCGACCGCATGCTGGAGGGGGAAAAGGACAAGCTGCTGCGCATGGAGCAGCAGCTGAGCAAGCGCGTGGTCGGCCAGGCGGAGGCAGTGAAGGCGGTGTCGACCGCGGTGCGGCGCGCGCGCGCAGGGCTGCAGGATCCGAACCGGCCCATCGGGTCCTTCATGTTCCTAGGCCCGACCGGCGTCGGCAAGACGGAGCTGACGAAGGCGCTCGCGGAGTTCCTGTTCGACGATGAAGCGGCGCTCGTGCGCATCGACATGTCCGAGTACATGGAGAAGCATTCCGTAGCGCGGCTCATCGGCGCGCCGCCGGGTTACGTCGGCTATGAGGAAGGCGGATCGCTCACCGAGGCGGTGCGCAGGCGGCCGTACCAGGTCGTCCTGTTCGATGAGATCGAAAAGGCGCACCCGGACGTATTCAACGTGCTGCTTCAGGTGCTCGACGACGGTCGCCTTACGGACGGCCAGGGTCACACGGTGGACTTCCGCAATACGTTAATCGTGATGACCTCGAATCTCGGTTCCGAGTTCCTCGCCAATCAACCCGAAGGCCAGGACACGGACGCCGTTCGCGACCAGGTCATGGCCATCGTGCGTGCAAGTTTCCGCCCCGAATTTCTCAATCGGATTGATGAGATAATCCTGTTCCATCGTCTGCAGCGCAGCGAAATGACCAAGATTGTGGATATTCAGATGGCGCGGCTGGCCAAGCTGTTGGAGGAGCGCAAGATCACGATCGTCCTCGACCCTTCCGCACGCGAATGGCTCGCGCAGAAGGGCTGGGATCCTGCCTACGGTGCGCGGCCGCTCAAGCGGGTGATCCAAAAATCGATACAGGACCCGTTGGCCGAGCTGATGCTGTCGGGAACAGTCAAGGACGGAGACAGGGTGGTCATCTCTGCCGGCAAGCAGGGGCTGACGTTCAACGGCAAGTTGGCCGCGGCAGCATAGCCAGATGTCGGAGATCGGAGATCAGAGAGATCGGCTGACATCCGACATCTGACATGTGTCATCTGCCCTGTGCGTATCGCGTGGGTTGCGCGCGCGACAGCATGGCATCGAGCCGCCCGCGTTCCTGATCGAAGCCCGCGAGCTGGGTGCCTTCGAGCACGCGGCCGCGCGGCAGCTTGACCTTCATCGGATCGACAAAACGGCCGTTCACCAGGATCTCGAAGTGCAGATGGGAGCCGGTCGAGAGTCCGGTCGAGCCGACATATCCGATCACCTGACCCTGCCGTACGCGTTTGCCAGCCTCCATGCCGCGCGCGAACGCCGACATATGGCCGTAGGCGGTCTCCCATCCGTTGGCGTGCCGGATGCGGATGTACTTTCCATATCCGCCCTCTAGGCCGAGCTTTTCAATAATCCCATTGCCCGCGGCAAATATTGGCGTCCCGGTCGAAGAGGCCCAATCAACCCCGGTGTGCATCTTCATGAACCCGAGGAGGGGATGATTGCGACCGCCGAAGCCCGACGTAATGGATCCGTCAGCGACAGGCTTGCGCACCAGGAACTTTTTCGCGCTTTTGCCGCTGTCATCATAGTAGTCGACGGTGCCGTCGTCCGCAGTCTGATAACGATAGAACTTCCGCGTCTCGCCACCGGTCGTCAGCGAGGCAAACAGCACCTCGGCCTTGCTGTTTTCGCTGGCATTCTCGTCGTCGCTGGCAAACAGAACCTCGAAAGAATCGCCCGGCTGGACCTTGCGCTGAAAATCCACATCGTAGGAATAGATGCGAATGAGATCGTCCACCACGGGTCGTGGGATATGGTTGCGCAGCGCCGTCTCATAGATGCTTTGGTAGAGGCGAACGCCCTTGCCGTCTTCCTCATCGTCATCGCTGCCTGAGGAGCTGATGCTGTTGGCGCTGCGCACATCCACGGCAACGTATTTGCCCTTGTCGGACCATGCGACCATGGCCTCGATGCTGGTATCCGTCGCGATAATGATCCGCACCGGCCGCAGCCGTATCCCGTCCGCAGCCGGGGCAAGGAGAACCCTGAGCTTGTAGCCGTCTTTCGGGCTGCTGTCTCTGCCTCGACCACCGAAAGCAGCGGTGATGGCCTTGAGCTCGTCGGCGCTCGCCCCCATGTCGCGCAGGAAAGCCGAAACCGAGTCCCCTTTCTTGAGCACGATGGAGCGTTCATTCCAGGCATTCCCGCCGGTCACCTGCTCGGTTGTTTTCGGCAGGAGGGTGACGTTTTCCGGCACGATGCGAGGCTCGAAGCCGGCATAGGGATCGCTGTTGCGCTCGGGGGCATAGGCCGTGAGCGGGATTCCATCGGTGACCACGGGTCGGTTCTGAGACGAGCCGCCGTCCCAGTTCGCTGCCTCGCGCACCCGGGCGAGGACGTCGTCGAGCGGCAGCACCGCCGCGAGCTTCGCACGCGGCAGAATCGTGGTCAGGTCGCGGGTGACAAACGACACTTCGGCGTCAGGCTCGGCCCCGGCGGCCTCCTCCGCATTGCCGCTGAGGCCTGCCGATTGTGCGAGCAGCTTTTGCGGGTTGAACGGCGGGATATTGGCAGAAAGCTCCGAGACTGACAGCGATAGGTTTCCCGCTACACGGATGAATGGGCGAACCCGCACAATCTCGCGGTTTCCGCTTCCGCGGGTCGTTGTCGAAACTCTTATGACCTGGCGGGCGGCATTGGCTTCCCCTGGCGGCGGCAGGCGATCATTCTTGCGCGCCGCGTTCGTGACCCGTTCGGAGATGCCATTCGCCACGGTGCGCAATGCAGCCTCCACGCGCTCTGGCACCGTCGCAAAGCTGCTCTCGCCGTCGAGCGCCGCGAAAACGGCGCCGCCCATCAGGGCCGCGCCGCAAAGTGCCGCCAGGATAGTGGCGCTGAACCACTGCACCGATACTCTGCGACGATCGACGAGGGCATGGTTCTCGCCATCGACCGAAAGCGGTGGCTCGTTGCCGAGGTCGATGTGCTCGGCTTCGAAGCTCGAACGAACCACCGCTCGTCGTTTGCCCTGATCCAAGCCCGACGCCCCCTGCCGTCCGCGCGAGCGGTCCCACACGATGAAAGGTGCCAAACACGTCTGGAACACTGGGATGGACGCCGCGCCGGGCGGCGCTTTGGCGCCGACGGACGTATGTTCAACACCCGCATCCCTTACGTCTTCTGGAACTATCGTTGGGTGATGCCCGCCTGTGCCCACGTCGGCGACAGCGGTGCAAGTTCCCCCCGAAAGTGACACCTCCCAGTCTGGGAACAAGAGGGGCGAGGATTGTGGCCGCAGTGCGGCGCGGAACCCCTTGAAATCGGCCCTAAGCCACCGAAATTACTTGCGAAGCTGGGTGTGGCATGCCTGCATCTTGGCGGCCATTTTTGGCCGCCGCGACGGGTGTTGACTTTTGCATGGTGCAAACCCTATATACTGGTCCATTCGGCTCGCCGCCGCCTCGGCGCGACGGCGTGTCCTCGAAGCATCTCACTGATACTCGGTGACCAGGCTTCCGATTTCATCGGAAGTCCGCGGCTTCGGCGGCTCTCCAATCGAGGGAGAGTGGGACTTTCTGCTTGGGTCCCGGGCTGTTTGACAGGTGAATCGGAAGAAAGAGAAACGTGGACGGCGGAGTCACCGCGGACCGCGATCTCGGTGGGATTGCCTTGCTCGCAAGGCGGTTTCAACGCGGATGCGGTCGGACGAGACTTCGGCGGTCGACGTTTCAGGTCAACACCCTTGTTGCGTGTGGATGTTGAGCGGGTACGGCGCAAGTCGTCCCTGCGCTCATGCGCGCGCACAGGAGTGGGACCTCGTCAAACGTTGTGATCAGCTGGGTAAAGTTCTCATCCAACTTGAGAGTTTGATCCTGGCTCAGAGCGAACGCTGGCGGCAGGCCTAACACATGCAAGTCGAGCGCCCCGCAAGGGGAGCGGCAGACGGGAGAGTAACACGTGGGAACGTACCCTTCAGTTCGGAACAACCCAGGGAAACTTGGGCTAATACCGAATACGTCCGTAAGGAGAAAGATTTATCGCTGAAGGATCGGCCCGCGTCTGATTAGCTTGTTGGTGAGGTAACGGCTCACCAAGGCGACGATCAGTAGCTGGTCTGAGAGGATGATCAGCCTCACTGGGACTGAGACACGGCCCAGACTCCTACGGGAGGCAGCAGTGGGGAATATTGGACAATGGGCGCAAGCCTGATCCAGC
>Ga0185299_10001602_pt1 | contig 41360 bp, 39 predicted proteins | sample PaiPotPPA55metaG_FD_128002 | JGI IMG/M metagenome (GOLD analysis project Ga0185299, IMG submission 128002) | Iron sulfur acid spring bacterial and archeal communities from Banff, Canada, to study Microbial Dark Matter (Phase II) - Paint Pots PPA... ...
TTGCCTGAGTCGCTGACACGCAGGGTGGTCGTCAGACCTTTTGCACCGCTTTCGCGGGGGTGGCCGGCATCACCTCGGAATGGTGGCCGGCTTCAGTTCGGAACGGTGGCCGGCATCAAATCGGAATTCCGGCCGACATCAAATCGGAATACCTGGCCGGAATGCGTCGGAATCTGCAAAGCATCCATTCGACTGCAGGAGATGCTCGAGCAAAGCGCGGAGGGGCTCTTCACCAAGGCCGTCGAGCTGGCCATGGCCGGGCAATATCGCAACCCTTCGGCTGTGCCTGGAACCACTCCTGCCCACGCATAAGAACGAGCCCCTGTTTTGCGACTGGGAGTGGTGATGGCGACGTTGGGTCATGAATCACTGGTCATTTCCCTGTTATTTCCCTGTTATTTCCCTGTTCTTCTCTGTTTCGGATCCTGCCATTTCGGCAGATGTCATTGTTTATACTCACTTTTTTGCAGATTTTGGCCGTTGCCCCGCCCCCTTTACAGGGATTTACAGGCAGGGGAAGTGGCCTCCGTTCTCCAGCATGCGGCAGGACGCGTCGGCCGGGCCGAGGACATCGCGGAAATGGCCGCCTTTCTCCTCGATCGCGACCGGGCGGGGCTTCGTGACCGGAGCCGATCTCGTGGTCGATGGCGGCATGACCCGCAAGATGATTTACCAGGAGTAGCCCGGCCGCGACCGTGAAGGCGAAGGTGTACGCGGGGCGCAAGTAATGCGGTAAGCGGGTCCCCCACTGCCTCTCGTAGCCAGACAGCCAGACATTGAACACGTGACCAGCGGCACTGCGGTGGTGCGGTACGCCCCGGCTGATTGATCTTTCACTGCTATGTCGGCCCGTCATGGAATCCATGCCGGCGCGTGCGCCCTGCAGGATCAAGGGATCAAGCGTGATTTGGTTTAGTTCAGGAGCTCAGGTCCGGTGTGCGGCAAACGAACGTGCGCCAATGCGGCTACTCGATCACCTCGTCGGCGCGGCCAAGCAGACTAGGAGGCACAGTAATGCCGAGCGCCGTCGCCGTCTTGAGGTTGAGAATCAGCTCGACCTTAGTTGACTGCTGATCGGCGGGCTTTTCGCCCTTCAAGATTCGCCCGCTGTAGACACCCACCTGATGATATGAATCGGTAAAATTGCCGCCGTAGCTCGCGAGTCCACCAGCCGCAGCGAAGCGGCGAAACTGAGAAATTGTGGGCACTCGGTGACGCAGTGCTAACGCGCCGAGGTGCTCGGCCCGGCTGCCGAAAAGTGGGTCGGCACTGGCGATGACCAGTGCGTCAGCGTGCACTCTCACCGCGGCTTCGAAAGCTGCATTGAAATCGCCTTCATTGCTGGCATGGAGCACCTGCAGCTGGAGCCCGAGTATGCGTGCCGCGGTTTGCGAGTCGTTCAAAATTCGCTCTGTGAGCGGATTGGTCGGGTTGGCGAGCAAAGCGATGACCCGCGCCGCCGGGACCAGTTCATGCGCTAGCTCCACGCGCTTCGGCCCTACTTCGACATTTAATTGGGTCGCACCCGTGACATTGCCGCCCGGTCGGTTGAGGCTGGCGACTAGCCCGAGCTGCACAGGATCACCGTCGGTCGCAAATACGATCGGAACCGAGTTTGTTGCCGCCTTGGCTGCGAGTGCGCCAGGAGTTGTGGTCGCAGCGATTACGCTAACCTGATGATGAATGAGATCGGCGACGAGGCCCGGGAGGCGGTCGTAGTGCCCCTCGGCCCAACGAAATTCAACGGCAAGGTTCCGGCCTTCCACGTAGCCGGTTTGGGCCAAGCCTTCGCGAAAGGCGCTCACGAGATAGTTGAAGGTATCGGGCGAACCGCCGCTGACAAATCCGATCACGGGGGTACTCGGCTGCTGCGCGCGCGCCGCGAATGGCGACAGCGCGGTGCTGCCGATGAGCGTGATGAACTCGCGCCGCTTCACGTGCTCCCCTCAGTTTGAGGATCACACCCTACCACATCGGTGTAGGAGTGCCGCATTGTGCATCACAGCAAAATCGATCGCTCGACTTCCGGAATGGGTCATAAGCCTCGGAGGCGATCGGGGCCGGGGCCCATCTATGTCCGCAGTACCTCCGACCGCGTCGAAATCTTGTGCACCGCAGTGAAAGACGCCAAGTGGCCACTTTCAGACTCATGCACTGCGGTATTACCTATGCGTCGAATTGCGCCGACCACTCCAGTAGTTGCTCGATGGTTGCCGTTGCTCCGCCACACACAATGACCGGCACGCCAAGTTGACGGCCTGCGTAGGCCACCGCGATGCCAGCATTGCCACCAGAAGAAGAAAGGAAGCGGGCCGCACCGCGCCTCGCGTATTCCTGACAGGCAGACCCAATACCACGCAGTTTGAACGACCCAGACGGCTGGAACGCTTCCATTTTGAGCCACACACGGCGTTCCGAACAGGCAGAAAGCGGGCGCGACTCAATCAGAGGTGTCTCAATGTGCAGCGGTGTCATACGATCCCGCAACGGTGCTTGAATTTCAGCGTCTCCCTTTCATAGCACTGACAATGCTCGCATTGTTCCGCTTTTCAAAATGCGACGTAGTCATTCCTGCAAGAACAGCGGACGCGGTCATCAACCTTCATGGCGACAATTTGTGGCTTGGTCGAACCGGCTGCGTTCGCAATGGTCGAGCGCCTGTGTCGGTCAGGACGTTTGCGCGGTCGGACGCAAGACAATGGCGCGCACCGAGCACAACCTTCGCTCCCAGATCGGCCAGGTGACGTGCGGTGCTTTCGCCGAGCCCACTTGATCGTGCCGTCGCCGATAGCGCGTATTTCTATCCGCCTGCTGCCCGCGCCGGCTTTTCAGCGAGGCGGCGGTAAGCGGCGAGACCTTGGCGCCCGGTTTCCGTCAGCTCGTATTTCACGAGTGCTCTGTTCCATGCCGCCAGACCCTGCTGGCCCAGGGCATTCATCAGTTCCAGTCGTCGAGCGCGATCTGGTATGAATCGAAGAAGACTTCCCCGCTCGTCGATTTGATCGAGCGCTCCGCGCAGTAGCTCCCCCGACCCGTTCTGCGCCGCTACGTTCTCGCGCAGGGTCATGGCCGCTCCCCGCATCCCCGACACAACCTGTCGGCAGTAGAGAGCAGGAATGCGCGCAATCGAAGCGGGCACGGGCGCATGAGTGCGCTCTGTCCCCGTCATTCACAGGGAGCGATTTAATCGCTTTTGGACGAATGCGTTCTCAGGGGAGTAGCACTACGTTCGGCGTGGTTTGCAGCGACTCGCCGCAGCGCCGTTCTCGCGCAACCGGTCCAAGTGCCGGTCGGCCGCTAGAGCTATCGCCCCTCTGCGGTCCCGCACCTCGGCAAAACCGAGGGCTTGGCCAGACGCATCTTGGCCGCCGCGCTCGCGGCCCTTGGCCCCGAGCGGCGACGGCCGAGCATTTCAAGTAGTCGAATTCAGGCTTGCTGGGTCGGCGCGGTGCGATTGCGCCGGTCGGCCATGAACTGGTCGAACTCTTCCTTGTCCTTGGCCATGCGCAGTCGACGCAGGAATTCGCGAAATTCGCGTTGCTCCTCTTCCAGGCGCTCCAGCGTTTGCGACCGGTATTCGTCGAAGGCACGATTGCCGCTCGACGGCCTCGCCCATTCGCCTTGGCCGAAACGTTCGAATTTGGCGCGCACGCGCTCCACCTTGTCCTGCCAGTGCTCGTGGCTATCTCTGCCGCAGAACCCGAGCTTTCTGTTCCAGAGGGTGAACGCGAGGATCGCAAGCCCCACCGGCCACCAGAAAATGAACCCAAGGATGGTCAGCACGATCCATCCCGGATGCAGAGACCAGACAGCTGGTCTGTAGCCGCGGTAGTCCAGTTCTTCGCCTCTTGCAGCCGCGTAGTTCATCGCGAGCTCTCCACGTGAATGTTAATTACATTTACATCAATAGTACTGGTCGAGGCCGGTGTCAATAGGGGGCCGTAAATCTTGGCTTGTCTGACGGGGTATCATGGCGGATCGGGCAGACCGAGACCGCGCAGATAAACCAGAACCCCTGCCTCGAGCAGCTCTTCCGGCGACATCGGCAAGGTCCGCCGTCCAGCATCGGCCCTGCCAAACAGGGAGGCGACCCCGTGCGACAACGCCCAGACGTGCAGCGCCATCATCAGCGCCGGCGGCCGCCTTTGCGGCGGCATCCCTGCGATCAGCGTCTCCGCCGCGCTGCGCAAAACAGCGAAGGCGCGCTCGCTTGCCTCGCGCAATTCGGCGTTGGCGTCGAATGGAACGCCGGCCTCGAACATCGCGGAATAATAGGCGGGCTCGGAACGCGCGAATTGCAGATAGGCTCGGCCGATCTGCTCGAAGGCGGCGGACGGATTGGGACGGCCCTCGGCCCAGGCGCGCTCAAGCACCTGCGCGAACTGCTCGAAGCCCCGGCGCGCAATGTCGATGAGCAGATCGTCGCGATCGCGAAAATGCCGATACGGTGCCGCAGGACTCACCCCTGCCCAGCGCGCCGCCTCCGCAAAGGTGAACCCCGCCGGTCCCTTCTGGGCGATCAGCTCGAGCGCGGCGCGGATCAGCGCCTCCTTCAGGTTCCCGTGGTGGTACCCGCGCGGGGCATCCCGGTTATCCCTCGACCACCTCATGTGAATAGTCTTTACATCCATGCCTTGCGCACGTCGAGCCTTAGGCTTCAAAAGAGATCCGAAAGAGGAGGCAAGCGTTGCCGAAGCGAGAAGCAGGCGACGAGCCGGCACGGTCGATGACCGAAGCGGGTCGTGCAGCGATAACCAGGAAGGCAAAAGCCGTAGCCGACCTTCAGTTGGCCGTGTTAATTCGCGCTTTGGCGGGCGCGCACAGAAACGGGAGCATTGGATGAAGACCAGGGCTGCTTTGCTGGCATCAATTGGAGTGATCATGTCGACCGCTCCGCTCCATGCCGAGGCCACCATGAGCGTCCAGATTACCGGGACAGAAGTTGAGAACTACTGCTATTTCGACGGCGCTGCCTATTCTCCGGGAGCGAGCATTTGCGACCCGCTCTATGCCGGTCGGGTTCTGACCTGCCAGCCCAAGAGCGGCAAATTAGCCGTGCCCCCCGGCGCGGCAGCCAACACTGCCACGCTCACCGCCACAGTCGCGGGTTGGTGGGGAGCCGATGACCCGAAGTGCACGCGCAAATAGCGACGCAGGCGCGATTCGGTTCACTTATGTTAATGCCGTCATGGGCGCCAGTCGTGCTAATTGCGCGCGCAATCGGCGCAAGCACTACGCCATGAAGTGTTGCTTTGCCGGAAGGGGAGGAGCGTCCATGCCGCGGTATTTTTTTCATACTGAAGGAAGATACGCACGCCTCGATGAGGAGGGCACGGAGCTCCCGGATCTGAAGGCAGTGCACGCCGAGGCAGTACAAACGACTGGCGAGATGCTGCGCGATGCCGGGCTTCGTTTGCGCTCGGATGATCTGCACAACGGTGAACCGTGGCGCTTGTGGGTCACGGACCGGCCCGGCGGTTCGGGCATCACCCACATCAGCATCCAAGTGCTGGTGCAGGGTAGCGGTGATTCAGGATAACTCACAGGCTCCAGCGAAGACCACAGTTCTTGCACGCGGACGGCGGTTGGTCTGATAACAACTGCGTTCGGAAATCGCGGTACGCAGGACCGGTCCAGATTTCCCGCAGCGTCTGCTGGCTGGCATCGCCCAACGTGTAGTTCTCATACCCTCGCTGCGAGAAAGGAGCGATGCAGCATGGGAGCGCCCTGCCGTTTGCCGTGAAATACATCACGGTCCAAGGCCGCCGGCACATCGACCAGGGTGAGCCGCTGTCGCTGCGCTTGAGGCTCATGCCCGGTTCGGATGTCGCGCCTGATGCGCTGAAGGTTATTCCCAGGGACTGCGCGAGCGAAGCCGCGCGCTCGATGTCTGCGGATTGCTCGCTGGTGAGTTGCTCGTAGAGCGCCTGGTCCGGCCTGGCGTGGCCGATGGCGTCTTCCTCGAAGAACACGAGACGCTGCAGGTATATCTCTTTCACGCCGGTCTCGGCGGCGACGCGGACGAAATCGGGCAGCTCCGCGATGGTCTCGCGCAGCCCCGTCAGCCAGGCCGAAACGCGCGGCTTCTCGTGCCCTTCCCGCTCCTGCAGGTCACGGAAGGCACGCACATTCCGCAGGATGCGATGAAAGAAATCCTTGCCCCGGATCGCCCGGTACGATTTGGCATTGGACGCATCAAAGGAAACGCGCAGCTCGTCGAGCCCCGCCTCGATCAGCGCGCGGCCGTTGCGGAGGTTCAGCACCGTGCCATTGGTGTTGAACAGCACGTAAGTGCCGCGCTGTTTGAGATGCCGCACCATGCGCGGCAGATCCTTGACAAGCATCGGCTCTCCCACGCCGTGCAACACCGCGCGCGCAAGGTTCGGAATCTGCTCGACGATCGCGGTGAACAGCTCCCAGCTCATATCCGCCGGGGGCTCGAGCTCCGCGTAGGTGCGCGGGCACGTGGTGCAGAGCAGATTGCAGCGGTTGGTGGTCTCCAGATAAAGGCACACCGGCGCGTGCTCGGGCACATCGTCGCGCGTGCGCACGCTCTCAAAATAACGGCGCGGATCAATGCCGGTCTTGGTTGAGGACGCTTGCATGCCGTCACGCTCGCGGGTTGATCATATTGCGGCTCCCGCCAGAGCGGGTGTGCCGAGCCAGTCGGCCAAACCGGGCCTGCGAACCAGTGAATTCATCAGCTCCGCCGTATAGGCGGCGCGGTAAGGCTCGAGCGCGGGATTGCATGCGCGCGCGCCCGCAAGCTCTCCGTGCAACATGCTCAGCGTGTCGGCATCGTCGACGTCGTACCACGGCGCAAGCACGTGCAGGTGCAGCGAGATCTCTCGGGCGCGATCGATCGTCTGCGCCGCGACACGGCTGGTGCTCCACGCGATATCCTCGAACAGGCGGGGATGCGCCTGCTTGACGCCGAGCAGATAGTATCCCCCGTCGATGGCGGGTCCGAGCACGGCGTGATCGCCTGGCTGCGCCAAGGCTTCCGCCGCCTCGACGAGCAGGGCGGTCGGCAAGGTGGGGCTGTCGGAATTGAGAACAATGGCACCCCGATGCTGGCGATTGAGCAACTCGCGTAGGGCAAGCTGCAGGCAGTCCCCGAAATTGGGCAGCCACGCCTCGAACAGCGCTATGTCGGGATCGATACAGTCCTGAAAGAACGCGGTGCTGCCTGGTGGTCCGAAGGCCAGATATCCGGCGATCGAGGTCTCGCGTGCCGCCGCCCGCATATTCTGCGCAATATCCTTGAGAAATGCGGTATTGAGGCTGGCCGCTTCCTCATAATTCAGTGGCGGCACCAGCCGTGTCTTGGTGCGGCCGGCAGCCGAGGCCTTGGCCATTACGGCGATCCCGCACGCTGCTGGCCATCTTGCGCTGCGCGAGCTGCTTGCGGCCAGCTTGCCGCGCCGATCGGACCTCCTTGCCGCGTCCTGCACGCGTTCCTCCTGCGCTTCGCAGAGCTTTGCCAAGTCCTGGCGCCAAGTCCTGGCACCAAGTCCTAGCGCCAAGTCCTGGCTCAAAGTCCTGGCGCAAAGTCCTGGCGCCAGCCACCGCGATCCTTGTTTCAAACCGGCTCTACCGACGCTTGCAACGCGTTTCGAGCAAGAAAGATTGCGCTTGCAGTCGTCAAGCACCGCTCTTCACGCAGTCGTGATCAATCAGCGCCGGGTCGGACCAATCACGATCTTCTCAACTTTGCGCAAACCGCCTCTACGCTCCAATGAAAAGCTGTCAAAGGGCGGCGGGTGCCCCTGCGGGCGAGATGGAGCGATAGATGCGCCATCGGTCCGGTGAGCTTTCAACCAGACGATAGAGCTCGCTCGCCGCGAAGGGATCGCGCTGCCAGGCGCCATCCTCGGCTGTCAGCACGATCACGCGGCAGCCAAAGCGGAGCGCCAAATCGCGAACGTCGGTCGTGCTCCCATTGCCGGCGAAGACGCGGACGAACAACGCATTGATCGCCTCGCGTTGTTGGGGAGGCAGCGGCGCATAAGCGAGCGTCAGCTCGTGCCCGGCAAAACAGGAGCTGCGGTTCGACAACAGCGCCCATGACAGGTTGACGGGCCACGGTGTCATATCCGCCAGAAACAGCGGATTGTTGACAACCCGCTCACGCGGGCCGGAGTGGCGGCGCACCGCCTCCCAAAGCGCGGGTGTTTGCGCAAATGCTCGGCCGGGCTGGGGAGGCCGGTCGATCACATTGCCGTAGATGATATGCGCCGCCTCCGGAAAACCAAGCAGCAGACCGCACAGCGTCGCCCCGGCGGCGCTGCGGGCGCCGCTTGCGATCCATACGGAGAGCCCCGCCGCAGCAAAGATGATGAGGATCACCGCTGCCGGAAGCACTGCGCGCAAAGCGAGGTCGTTGTTGTCGGCGACCGTGCTGACCAGGAGCCACGAGACGAGCAGCCCGGCACCGGTCAGTACCGCCAGCAGTGCGGCGTCCCGTTGCCGCTGTGGGTCGAGCTTGCGCGATGCGAGCATCGTCGCCAGCGCTATAACCCCCGCGACATAGGTGGCGGGCATCTCCACGGGGAGGAGCACCAGCCAATACGCGGGGTAATCGAGCAGCGACCGCGCCGGATCGGCGAACCACTCGCCCAGGACCGGGAAGTGTCCGATCACGATTGGCGCCCCGGTCATGCGTGTTTCCACATCCGCAATCTGGTCCAGCACGAACGGAGCAGCCAGAACAACGCTCAGGGAGGCTGCGCCCGCAAGGCTCAACGCGAGGCGCCAGCGCTCGGCCCGGGCGAGCCGGAGGGACATCACGACGGCAGCAGGCAAGGCGGCGAGCAGGAACGTGATGCCCCCGATCCAGGTCGAGCTCTCAAACCCGGCAACGACGACCAGCACCAATGTGATGAATACCAACGCGCTTCTCTGCACCGCCAAGCGGGACATCAGCAATACCGCCATGACGACGCAGGAGGCGGACATGATATGCTGCGGCACCCAAGCCGACTGAAACAGCCACCCGGAGAACCCGGTCGGATAGGCGAGCAGGCCGTCGAGCCGCTGAGTGCCCAAAACGGAACCGAGGAGGAAGCGCAGAGATCCCGTGGCGGCAAAAAGCAGCGCCCACACCGGCGCGGCTTTCCGGCCGAACCACAGTGCCAAGCCCATCATCAGGCTCAACGACGAGAACGCCGAGAACCAGGTCAGCGCGATATCTGCTTCCCACCCCGTCAAATCCAGCAGGGCTGCCAGCTGCGCCGCGCTAAAATACCACAGATAATAGTAGGCCAATCGGCCCAACTCGTCAGACTTTCCAAAAAACGGGTTTGCCGGCGGCAGTCCCAGCCGGGCTATGGCATCGATGATGGCGACCTTCGCGTGGTCGTAGATGGGCGATGCAACGACCACGCTTTCTCCCAGACGCTCGGGAACAACTGCCGCCGCAACAGCAAGGGAGAGAGCCGCGGCGGCCAGATAGGCCCATATCGGAACGCTGGCCTCGGAAGCCGGTCCATCAACCCTCTGGAGGAGGCTGACAACACTGGCGATCGCCGCGACAATCGCAACGCCCGCTGCTGCAGCTGCGGAGAATCCAAACCACAGAAAAAGCGCGAGGCTCGCCGCGCTGTGTACTGCCCAGCCGAGCGCAGGTGCGAGCGGGAATGCGAGCACGCGGGGAAGAATGCGGCGGCTGATCGATAATCCCAATACCGTCCAGAACAGCAGCGCCAAAACGGCGGCAGCCGCCGCGCTAAGCATCGAGGGCATGGGACCTTGCACAAACGATGCAACGGACGCCGGGCAGCCTCTCCCCGCCCGCGGCCCAACCGAGCTCGGTATACCCGAGCTCGGTCATGATGATTGTCCGAAGTCGGATTTGTCCGACTTCGGCTGAGAGGGTTGGGGTGAGGAGCACAATCCCTCGTGTCGAGCTTCGCCCACGTGCCTCATGCACGCAGCCCATCGCGCAGGAGGCGCCCGTAGCCAGGGATGCAGTCGCGTCGCTTGAGCAGGCGCAAAGCCGCCCAAAAGCTCACCGCGTTGTTTGCCAGTACCGGCTTGCCGAGCTCACGTTCCAATCGCTCGACCACGCTCATCGCAGGCCAGTTGCCGCCGGGCATGACAATAACATCCGCTTCCGACCGGTCCGTGCGGCGGCCGAGCGCGTAGGCCTGCTCCGGACCGACCCGGCCGAGCTCGACCGACGCCACGAATCCCGCCACCTCGCTGTGAACGACCTTGAAACCGCTCGCCTGCATGAACTCCACCATGGGCTTGTCCATCATCTTGCTCCACGGCGCGCCGATCGCGATGGTCCTGGCACCGAGCTGCGTGAGGGCATCGACAAATGCGGTTGCCGCCGTGGTCGCCGACCTGCCTGAAGCATCCTCCATGCGCTTGATCAGCTCGCGGTCGTAGCCTTTCCCTTTGGCGAGAGTGGGAGCGGTCGCTGCGAACACGACGGCGTCGACTTCGGCATCGGCGAGCTTGCGGCTCTCCGCCTCGAGCTCGAGCACGCAGCGCATCTGCTCTTGCGGAGTGATGTCGCGATAGGCGACGCGCCCCGTGTGCAGCGAGATGCTCGGCGGCAATGCCGCTGAGAGCTCGGGCTCCTGCGTCGTGTTGGAGGAGGGCGTCAACAACCCGAGCCGATGCATCGTTCCGACCCGGTTCACGTCGAGCGGCCTGTCACTGCGAGCCTTCAAGCCCCGCCGCCTTGATGACGACGTGGAATTTTTCTGCCTCTGCTTTGATGTAGCGCGCGAATTCCTCCGGGCTGGCGCTGCTTACCGCCTTCGAGCCCTGGCGCGAGATTGCATCCTTGACGTCGGGCATGGCCAGCGCGCGCACCATGCCACTGTGCAGTTTCCAGACGATCTGAGGCGGCACCCCCGCCGGAGCGAGCAATCCGCTCCAGCCGACTACGACCACGCTGGGATAGCCGAGCTCGACCACGGTCGGGGTGTTGGGAAACTGCTCGTCGCGCTGCTCGCCGAAGGTGGCAAGCAGGTCGAGCTTTCCCGTTTCCACCAGATCCGTCACGCCCGCAGTGGTGGTGAATGCAAGCGCAATCTGTCCGGCCAACAGGTCGGTGATTGACGGGGTCTGTCCTTTGTAGGGAATGTGCGTCATCCTGATGCCGGCTGCGCTCTGCAACAACTCGCCCATGAGATGGGTTAGGTTGCCGATGCCGAATGACCCATAGTTGAGCTCGCCGGGACGCGCCTTCGCTCGCTCGACGAGATCCTTGATCGACTTGATCCCGGACGCAGGATTGACGACGGCACCCAGAGGGTTGGCGGCAGTCTGGGTGATGGGGGCGAAATCGCGGAAAGTATCGTAGGGCAGCTTTTTGTAGATGAATGCGTTGGTAGTGACCGCGCTCACCGGAGCATAGACCAGCGTATATCCGTCGGGTTGCGCCTTGGCGGCAGCTTCCATCCCGACAATGGCGTTGGCGCCCGGACGATTCTCCACGATGCCCTGCTGTCCCCACAGCTCGCCCATCTTTTGAGCGAGAACACGAGCTTGAAGATCCACCCCGGATCCCGCAGCTTGCGGCACGATGATGCGAATCGGACGGCTGGGATAATCCTCGGACGTCTGTGCCACTCCCGGACCGGCGAGCGCGAGCACCGCCAGTCCGGTGAATGCAACAAGCAACGCAACAGACAAGGTGCGGCTGGGCATGAGCGCTCCTTGCGCAACTCCTCAGCCGCGGACTGCGGTCAGCGGGACGCGGTCGGTCTGAGAGCGCGACGGCGGTGCGCGGAGCATGTCCATGAGCTTCCGCACCGAGGGGAAGCCTTCCAGATGGGCGACCGCCTCGACCGTCCCTGCGATCGCAGATGCGCTCAGCACGCCCTCGGCATAATGGCGGAATTTGCTCTCGATCTCGCCATAGGAGAGCGGGTTCTCAGCAGAACCGCGCGGATGCTCGCATCGGGCGGCAAGCGTTGAGCCCTCGCTCTCGATCTCGACCGCCGCCTGCACCCCGGTAAGCGCGGGATCGGGAGATATCTCGACCTGCTCGGCGGCCGCACGGCGCATTTTCGGATCGTCGTAGCGGGTGGGCTCGAATTGCGCGAGCGTGAGCTGCTGGTCGTGCAGAATGACCGCGGCGGTGTAATGACCGGAGATCAGGGCGTCGAACTTGCCCTTGTACTGCGCGAGCTTGCCGTGCAGGTCGAATGCTGGCTGGCTCAATGCCACGCGGACCTTTTTCACCCTGGCGGGGTCGATCCGGTGTTGCTCAACGAGATCGAACATCGCCGTGTTCATTCCCTGAATCGACGAGGCGGACGGCCACAAGCGCAACGCGATCTGCTCGAGCTCCCAGCGCTTTCCCAGGTCGGCCGTGACGGCCCCCGGACGCCCGCCATTGCTGTATACGTTGAAAAGGCCGCCATCCCTGGCAGTCAAGAACTCGCAGGTCGCGAGAAATTTCTGCTGCGCCAGCAGGGCCGCCATCAAGCCCGAGAGAGCGCCGCGGCACTGGTGGAATTTCACCGTCGGTGTTCCCCACGCTGCAAACGTGCCGGCGGACTGGCTGCCGGCAAGACCGAAAGCCTTGGCCATGGTCTCCGTGTCGAAACGGCGAAGCCGTCCCACCGCGGCCGCCGCGCCGAAGGGACCCAGGACTCCAGGGCCGTGCCAGCCCTTGGCGCGGAAAGCGGGGTAGTCGACGCCGAGCCCAATCCGTGTCGTCACTTCGCATCCGGCCGCGATGGCTACCAAGAGGTCGCGGCCCGACAAGCCGTCGTGTTCGGCGATGCCCAAAGCGGGCGGGATCACTTCCGGCGTGACATGGGTCAGCGACGGCCGGTGCACGTCGCACATGGTCACCGCGGTGATGAGATAGCCATTGAGAAGGGTCGCGCCGGCCAGCGACAGCCGGTCGCCGCCGATGACGCTGCTCTCGTCGGATTGCGCCAGCGCCGACGCCAGCGCAGCAACCTGCTGCGTCTCCTCGCCCCGGTGCCCGGCAACGGCACATGCCAATGCATCGAGCAGGATCTTTTTGCAATGATCTCGGACTTCTCCGGGCAGGTCCTCATATTGCAGCGAGGCGGCAAAGCCGGCCAGCACTTCGGTAACGTTTTCCGACATCAAAATCTCCCTTGCGACGGGCGAGATCATACTCGCCGGATCCATGACCGGTCATGGTAGTTGGAATTCCGGCGCCCGGGCAACCGGCAGCGAGGCGCTGAAAGACGTGGAGTGCTTTCGCTGAAAGGCCGCGCAGGCCTGGGGCTCAGGTCAGAGCTCCAGCATCACTCCGCCTTGATGCCGGCGTCCTCGACCATTTTTTCCCACTTGCCAAGTTGCACCTTGATGAAAGTCCCCAGCTCCTCGGATGTGCTGGAAAATCCCTCAAAGCCCACGTTCTTGAACTTCGCCTGCACGTCCGGGCTTTCGATGACCTTGCGCAGCGCGGCGTTGAGCTTCGTCACTACCGCCGGCGGCGTACCGGCGGGCGCGACGAGGCCGGCCCAAGCGTCGAGATTGAAGCCCTTTATTCCGGCCTCGTCCATGGTCGGCAGGTCAGGATAAAGCGAGCTGCGGTGAATGCGCGATATTGCCAATGGGCGCACGGTGCCTGCCTGGACATGCGGCATCGCGGTGGTGAAATCGGCGAACATCATCGACACGCGGCCGGAGATGATGTCTTGCAGCGCGGGCCCTGTCGTCTTGTACGGCACGTGCAGCATGTTGATTTCAGCCCATTTCGTCAGGGTATAGCCGCCGACGATGCCGGCGGTGTTGCCGCTGGCGAACGACAGCTGGCCGGGATGAGCCTTGGCATAGTCGACCAGCTCCTTGACCGAATGGATGGGCAGTTGCGAATTCACCACCAGCATCAGCGTGAAGCTTCCCACCCGCGTGATCGGCACAAAGTCCTTGATTGGATCGTAGTTCAGGTTCTTGTGTATGAACGGATCCGCAGACAGCGGCGAGTTGGTCCCCATCAGAAGCGTATATCCGTCCGCCGGCTGATGATGGACGTATTGAGCGGCCACTGCTCCGTCCGCGCCGGGGCGATCTTCGACCAGGACCGGTTGGCCGAGTGCGGGGCTGAGCTTGTCGGCGATGATGCGGCAAATCGTATCGCTGGCACTGCCCGCGCCAAACACGGCTATCAGGGTGATCGGTCGCGACGGATAATCGTCGGCGTAAAGCGCGCCGCTGAACAACGCAGCCAGCGTGGCGACGAGAATAATGGTAAGCTTTTTCATCGCGTCGTTCCTCCTTGGCAGTCGCAAAGTTATGATATCGGCGTGTCGGCCTTGCGCGCCCCGCCCTTTTTTGAGGGGCAGTTTAGCACATTTGCAGACCCTTGCGCCCTTGGCATTCAAAAGAGCGCGGCGTTAGCTGTCAGCCGCCCAAGCCCGCTCCAACGGGTACCAAGGAATGTTCGGTTAATTCCGAGCACCGCGCCCGCCTCCCCCGCTGTGGCTACGGCGCTTTTCCGCCCAAATTTTAGTGCACAGCTTGGGCGGAAGCGTGCGGTGAATGCCCTCGCCGGGGTCAACGATCCGGCGGGAGCTGGGGGGATTTCCAGATTTGAAACGGGGCGACCGCTCGGCACTTGCTGTTGCACTCACCTGCGCGAGCGTGCTCGCGGCAGTCCATTATGCGGCCGCCCAAGCCCCGGCAACTCAGGACGGAACAGCCGTTCTACGGCTTGCCGCTGCGGACGTGTCTGAGAAGGCGGGCAAGAAGGCAGGATCCCACAGATCCCGGGATAAGAAGTCCAAGGAGGCCAAGACCCGGGAAAAGCGATCGAAGTCCCACAAAACCGCCAAGTCGGCGGGCCGACACGACGCCCGCAAGGAAGAGTCCGTCAAGCCTCCGTCGGAGCCGCTGGAGCAAGCGTCGCCGCAGGAGAGCGCCGACCCGGATATCGCGCTGGTCAGGAAAGCGATCGATGATTTGCGCAGAGGCGGCGCCGGCAAGGCGACCGAGATCGAGGCCAGCATCTCCGATCCTGCTGCGCGCAAGCTGGTCGAATGGATAATCTTGCGCAGCTATAACAGCGGCGCGGGAAGCAGCCGTTATCTTTCCTTCATTGCCGCCAACCCGAGCTGGCCGAGCCTCGCGATCTTCCGCCGCTACGCCGAGGAGATGCTCTGGCACGAGGACGTCAAGCCGGCACAGATCCTGCGTTTCTTCAAGGACTCGCCACCGCAATCTGCCAGAGGACGCCTGCTTCTCGCCCGCGCGCTCCTGGCGCAAGGCGATACCGAAGCTGCGAGCGCGCAGGTGCGCGAGGCGTGGCGCAACGATTCAATGTCTGCCGACGTGGAAAGCCAGGTACTGAAAAACTATTCCGAGCTCCTGAGCCGCGCCGACCACAAGGCCCGGATGGAGAAAAGGCTGTTCGTCGCCGATCACGAAGCCGCGATGCGTGCGGCGCACCGGCTCGGAAGCGCGGATGTGGCCATCGCCCGAGCACGCATGGCACTGAATGGCAAGGGCGGCAACCTGGCCAAGCTGCTCGAAGCCGTCCCCGCCGAAGCGCACCAGGATCCCGGCTACGTCTTCGCGCGCGCACACCTTCTGCGCCACCAGAACAAGATCGCTGAAGCCGCGCAGGCGATGTTGTCTGCCCCCCACGATCCCGCGCACGTCTACGATCCGGAGGAATGGTGGGTCGAGCGCCGCGTGCTCTCGCGCAAGCTCCTCGATAGCGGCGATGCCCGCTCCGCGTATCTGGTGGTCCGCGACGCTGCCGAGCCGACAAAGGAGAACTCCCGTGTCGAGCGTCACTTCATGGCGGGATGGATCGCGCTGCGTTTTCTCAATGACCCCGGCACGGCGGCAACGCACTTTGCCCGCATCCAGGAGGCGAGCATCCATCCCACCTCGCTTGCGCGCTCTCATTACTGGCTTGGGCGGGCGATGGAAGCTTTGCACCGATCGCATGAGGCGCGTGCCGAGTATCAGGCCGCCGCACGTTGCTCGGCGTCCTATTACGGACAGCTTGCGCGCGCTCGCATCGGGTTGGGAGCGCTCGCGCTGGCGCCTCCGCCACCGGTGCCCGCCCCTCGGGAACGCATGGAGCTCGTACGCGCGCTGGAGATCCTCTACGCGCTCAACGAGCGCTCGCTGGTCATCTCGCTGATGGCTGATATCGGCGAAAGGGTCGACGACGTCGGCGTGCTCTCGGCTCTCGGCGAGCTGTCCGAGCGTTACCATGATGCGCGGGGCATGCTGCAGCTTGGCAAGGCTGCCCTGGCGCGCGGTCTGCCGCTCGACCATTACGCCTTCCCGACTGTGGGGGTGCCTCAGTATTCGCCGATCGGACCGGGCATCGACCGCGCGCTGCTCTTTGCGATCATCCGCCAGGAAAGCGCGTTCAACCCGGCCGACCTGTCGAGCGCGCAGGCGATGGGGCTCATGCAGGTCACGCCGTCCGCCGGACGGGACACCTGCAAGCGCTTCGGCTGCAAGTACGACGTCAAACGCCTGAAGAACGACAGCCCGTACAACCTTCAACTCGGCGCTGCCGAGCTGGGCGGTGTCATCCAGGAGTATGGCGGCAACTACATCCTGGCGTTCGCCGCCTACAATGCCGGGCGTGGGCGTGTGCAGGAGTGGATCGAAAGCCACGGCGACCCCCGCGACCCCAAGGTCGATCCTGTCGATTGGGTCGAGCGCATCCCGTTCATGGAGACGCGCAACTACGTGCAGCGGGTCATGGAAAACGTGCAGGTCTATCGCACCCGGTTCGGCAGCAACGCGCCGCTGACCATTCAGACCGACCTGCGGGGTTACGCTGCAGCGCACTGAGCAATCCAATATAGTTGTAGCTTCATCGCCCTTGCATTGCTTATTCGGCGGTCTGAGAAACCGATGAACCCCGGTCGCCGTCGGCTCGATCGCGAGAGCTCTTCTTCAAGAGCTTGGGAATCATCGCACCAGCATGAAAAGTCGGCTCCATCTCACGGAGCTGGGCCAATTCCATATTTCCCAGACCGGCGCTCGCCCGCGAATGGAGAAGAATATGATTTGAGCCCGGCCGATGAGGTTCTCCAGCGGCACGTAACCCACATCCGGGAAACGGCTATCCTCCGAATTTTCCCGGTTGTCCCCCATCATAAAGAAGTGACCGAGCGGGACGTTGTAAACACCCGTGTTGTCGGCGAAGCCGGCACGGCCGCATTGGAGCGTATTGTAGGAGACTCCATTCGGGAGAGTTTCCCGCCATTGCACCACTCGAACCGGTGGAGCATCGGCCGGCGCCGGCCGGCACGGGTCGTGCCCGACGAAATCATCGACGCGATGGCGTTCGACCGGTTTTCCGTTGATGGACACAACCCCGCCAATCACCTGAATGCGGTCGGTCGGCAGCCCGATGACGCGCTTGATGAAGTCGTCTTCGCCATGCCGAAACACGAGGACATCGCCGCGCGACGGCTCGGAGGCGATTATTCGGCCGGCGAATATCGGTGGCGAGAACGGGAACGAGTAGCGACTGTAGCCGTAGCTGAACTTCGATACGAACAGATAATCTCCAACGAGGAGGGTGGGCTCCATCGATCCGGACGGAATGTTGAACGGCTGAAACAAGAAGCTGCGAATAACCAACGCAATCAGAATGGCTTCGAGGACAGCGCTCGCCGTCCCCGAAAAGCGACGGACGGTATCTCGCTCCCGTTTCTGATCAGTCATGCGTGAAACACAGCTGACCTGAACGCGCTGTCAGTGTCCGGTCCCCCTCTCATGACCTGGAGCGTGGCGCCTCATTTCCCTCTCGCCCGCTCCATTCCCTCCGCGACCATCCGCTTCGCCTGCGCCGCGTCGGCCCAGCGCTTGATCTTCACCCACTTGCCCGGCTCCAGATCTTTGTAGTGTGAAAAGAAGTGCTCGATCTGCTTGAGGGTGATTTCGGGCAAATCGGTGTGGTTCTCGATGCGGTCGTACCGCTGCGTGATGTGGCGAGAAGGCACCGCGACAATCTTTTCGTCCTCGCCGGCATCGTCCTCCATCACCAGCACGCCGACCGGACGCACGCTCATGACAGCGCCGGGAACGATCACACGTGTGTTCGCGATGAGCACGTCGCACGGGTCGCCGTCGCCGGAAAGTGTGTGGGGGATGAACCCGTAGTTCCCGGGATAGCGCATCGAGGTGTAAAGGAAACGATCGACTACGAGCGTGCCTGCCGCCTTGTCCATCTCGTATTTGATCGGCTCACCGCCGATCGGGACCTCGATCACCACGTTGACATCGTGTGGCGGGTTCCTGCCGACCGGGATCGCGTCAATGCGCATCGCTCACCTCCAGTTTACCAGCATGGGAATTAGACTGTGATTGTGCGCGTAACGCAAATTTTGTTGCCGATCGAGCCCCGAGTTACCGTTCTGAGGCCCTGAATCTGTTCGAACCTTTGGATCTGCGGCGAATCGTATCTTCGACGATGCGCGGCGTGAACCCGTTGCTGACGATTCAAGCCGCCGGTTGCCGCACCGACCTGCCGGGATCTCGGGTCGCTGGTTCTATCGAGCCCTCAAGACCCACTACCAATGGGCTGAACTGGTAGCCGCACCCTATCTGAGCGCCGTATATCGCGCCGGACATGTCGGTGTTGGCCGTTTGTCCGGTCATTGTGGCGTCGATGGTCCCGAGCGGCAGGGTGTCCTGCCAGGTGGTATGTCCGGCCGCCAGCCCCGAGTGGCTGCCGACATAGCAGCCTGTCCAGCTCATCGGCCCAACTGGGAAACTGGGGCAATGTCGCGCGCAGTGCTCGGATATCCGAGGTCGGCAGCGCCTGCGGGTCCGGCCATCGTCATTACCGTGACCGCCAGCCCGGCAAAAAAGCTGTTCTTCATATGCGTTCCCCCCCAAAGCGCCAGGATGTAAAGATCTTATTAAGGTTAACCAAATGATCGTTAATGAAATATCAGCGAGCGCTCGCTTTCCAAATACGTGAGGGGGGATGGCGATTTGAAACATCCCAGCAAAATTAGCCTAATCATTAACCCTACTTGGGCACAAGACGTCTGTCTGTTCACTATCAGACGACCTCCCGATTACTCGCCCGGCTGTCCCAGCCGGGCTTTTTTGTTGCATTCAGAGTTCACAAGCTCGACGCAGGGGAATTCTTCGGATCCCTGTCCGGCTTCACCTGCATCCCGTGGCGCAAGGCGAACACAATAAATGCAATCAAAGCAATTACCGCGACAAGCCTAAGCCACTGCGAGCCTGTCATTGCTGCCGACCCCATGAGCGCTCCACGACCCCTCTCCCCCACCGCAAGTTGGGCCTGCCAGAATTGCGCATCATAGTGCGCAACCGAGGCAAGCCCCGCTTGCGTGGGGGAGGGAGCAGGCCGAGCTTGCCGCACCTCCTGATCTCCAATGACCGGAACGCGCTCAAGTTCACGATTACCTTTCGTCGCTTATGGTCGCTATGCTTCAATGCCGCGTCTCGATTTTGAGGGCACGGCAAGGCGCCTCAACTCAACGCGGCCTGCGCGCTTATCTCGAGATGCTTTCTGACACCGCGCAATTGCTTCGTGCTCGCCCTCCAAGGGTTGACGCTCTTAGACGGAACGGCCCGGGAAAAGGTTCACGGGCTTCGAATGCTCAACCAAAGAAGCTTGCTCTCTGGGCCATTACCAGCACCCACTTCCATGGTAACTCACGTGCCACGGAGGAGCCGTCCACGGCCCCTCTTCCACCCGCGCGCAAACCCGATGTTCGATGCCGTGGTTGTATTCGTGGTGCCGGCCGACAGCCCGGCCAAGACGCTCGACGAGCTGGTTGAGCTCGGCCGCAAGAAGGAAGGCGGCCTGGTGATGGGATCGCCCGGGCTCGGATCGCCTTCGCACCTTCTGGGGGCGCGCGTCATGCGCGCGGCCAAGGTCCCGATGCAGCCGGTGCATTACCGCGGCGGCGCCCCGATGATGGCCGACGTGCTGACCGGCCGGGTCGATTTCGCGGTGCCGACCGTGTCGACGTCGCGCTCGTTCCTGGAGGAGAAGAAGCTGCGTGCGGTGGCAATCGATGCGCAGCAACGCTGGGCGGGGCTGCCGGAGGTCCCGATGCTGACCGAAGCCGGTTACGGCAAGGAGAAGGTGGCCAACTGGTTCGGCCTCGCCGGGCCTGCCGGGATGCCGCAGGAGATCGTCGAGAAGCTGCGCAGCGAGTTCACCAAGGCGTCGCGCGAGCCCGAGCTGCAACGACGTCTTGCCGAAAACGGCACTCCTATCGTCACCAGCACGCCGGAGGAGATGCAGGCACTGATGGCCGGCGAGGCAGCGTCGATGAACGAGCTCGTCAAGACGCTGGGTATTCGCCAGTAAGGCGCTGCAGCTAGAACGTCAGCGCGTTGGTCAGATCGCCCATGGCGGAATGGCCGTTCGCCCGAAGCAGCGTATCGCGCGCAGCGAGCCCCAGCAGGATCGGCAGATCAAAGCGCCGGGTAATGAAGCGCAGGAACGACGTGGTATCGTACTGGGTGTGATCGACGTAGCCCTTCTTGGCAAAGGGCGACACGATCAGCGCCGGAATGCGTGAGCCCGGACCCCAGCGGTCGCCCTTGGGTGGGGCAACGTGGTCCCAGAAGCCGCCATTCTCGTCGTAGGTGATGAGCACGAGCATGTGCGGCCACTGCGGGCTCTTCTCCAGGTGGGCGATGACATCGGCGATGTGCTGGTCGCCCGACAATGCGTCGGCATAGCCGGGGTGCTCGTTCAAGTTACCCTGCGGCTTGTAGAAGGTGACCTGCGGCAGCTGGCCGGCATCGATTGTCTTGATGAGCTCGGCGCCATTCATGCCGCCGTCCTTCAGATGCTCCGCGCGTGCCTGCGTGCCTGGCGCGAACTGGACGAAATAGTTGAACGGCTGGTGGTGGAACTGGAAATTCGGCACCGGCGCGGCATTCTTGCCGTCGAGCGCAACCTGCCAGGCGCCGGCATACCAGGCCCAGGTCACGCCCTTGAGACTTAACAAGTCGCCAATGGTCACCTCCTTCTGCGGCACCAGCGTGGTTGGCGCATTCGGATTGGCGTAGCGGGAATCGCCGCCTTTGGCCGGCTTGTTCATGCTTGGCTGATAGGGCGGCTGCATGGTGTTGACGGCATAGAAGTCCGGAGTGATGTCGCCATCCCTGACGAATTTCGGAATCCCTTCGAGTGCCGATTTTGGCGAGTTGGCGGCGAGCTTCAGGGTGACGCCATCAGCTTCGACGGCGGCAATCTGCTTGCGGGCCGGGCTTTGGTCCGCCTTCGGATACGTGGGCACGCAGGCGCAGACGAGCAGGAAGTGATTGACGAACGAGCCGCCAAAGGCGGCCTGGAAGAAATTGTCGGCGAGCACGTATTTCCTGGCGATGTCCCACAGCGGCAGCTTGGAGCCGTCGTCGTAATGCCCCATGACCAGGCCGCCAGAGTCGGCGTAGGCGGCAAAGCGGTCGTTCTTGCCGCCGCTGATCTGCATCTGGTTCTGGTAGAACCGGTGCCAGAGGTTGCTGGTGATAACGCCGAGCGGCGTGTTGAAGCCGTTCGGGTCATCGATGGCAAAGGGCTGGTTGGGGAGATGCTCGGTCTGCGCCTGGGTAACCGGCGGCGTGACGCCGGCGGCGGTCAATCCATCCCAGACCGGCGGCAGCTCCTTGAGCACGGAGCCGTCGCGGTCGAGTTGCGTGGAATTAGCCGCCGTCACATTCTGCAGGCCGTTGGCGCCGGGAAAGTGACCGTAGAGATTGTCGAAGCTGCGGTTCTCCGCATAGATGATCACCACCGTCTCGATGGTGTCGATGGCGGAACGCGCGCCTTGCGCAAAAGCCTCGCTCATCCCGAGCGGGCCCGCCGCCAGTATCGCCGCCATCACAATGAAACGCTGCATGGTCGCTGCTCGCACGGTTCGCGGAAGCGAGGTATCTATTACGCGGCTTGTGACAGTTGCATGACCGCGTCGGTAGAGTGCGTGAGGAATGCGCCGCATGGCGCAATCTCCCGGCGCGAGCCGCCGCCGTTCAATGCAGGTCCCTTCCGGATGACCATCTCACATGGCCCGCGCCGGCAAGCGTCAGGCATACCGAGCATCCCCGCATGGCCCGCGGCGGCGCGTCCTCGATCAAGCGGGCGCGCCGCGTTGCTCCTTGTTGCTCTTATCGGCTTGTGCGGCAGCGCGGCTGCCCAATCGAGCACGCAAGCCTCCGGGCAGGTCTCGGGCATGTCGCGTGCGCAGGCCTATGCGCGCGCGGCCGCACTTGCCGCGCTCGGCCGCAAGCTGTTCTTCGACGTGTCGCTGTCGGCATCCGGCCGGATGGCCTGTGCCACATGCCACGACCCCGGTCATGCCTTTGGACCTCCAAATGGGCTGGATGTGCAATTCGGCGGCAGCGACATGCGGCAGCCGGGGCTCCGCGCCGTCCCTTCGCTGCGCTATCTGCAAGTGGTGCCGCAATTCACCGAGCATTTCTACGAGTCCGGGGGGGGAAGGCGACGAGAGCGTCGACAACGGCCCGACCGGCGGCTTGACCTGGGACGGCCGCGTGGACCGCCACCGCGACCAGGCGCGGCTGCCGCTCCTTTCCCCTTTCGAGATGGCGAATGACAGCCCGGCCGCCGTGGTCGCGCGCGTGCGCAAGGCCACCTATGCCCGCGAGGCGCGCAAGACTTTCGGTGATGCAGTCTTCAACGATGCGGGCGAGGCGTTCGCCACCGTAGTCGCGGCGCTCGAGGCATACCAACAAGATGCTGAGCAGCTCTATCCCTACAGCAGCAGGTACGACGCCTATCTTGCGGGGCGCGCGCTGCTGACACCGCAGCAAATGCGGGGGCTTGCCCTGTTCAATGACCCGCAAAAGGGCAATTGCGCCAGCTGCCACCGCAGTCGGCGCGGCAACGACGGCACCCCGCCGCAGTTCACCGACTACGGGCTCATCGCCATCGCCGTTCCGCGCAACCGCGACATCCCGGCCAACGCCGACCCTAGCTTTTATGATCTTGGCGCATGCGGACCGCTGCGCACCGATCTCTCAGGTCGCAGCGAATATTGCGGCCTGTTTCGAACGCCGACGCTGCGCAACGTCGCGCTGCGCGGGAGCTTCTTTCACAACGGCGCGGTTCACACGTTGCGCGAGGCGGTCGAATTCTATGTCGAGCGCGACACCAGACCGGAGAAATGGTATCGGCGCGCGGGCGAGGGTCGCGTGCGCAAGTACGACGACCTGCCGCCGCAGTACCATGCCAACATCAATATCGAGCCGCCGTTTGGCATCCGCGCCGGCAACACGCCGGCACTTTCGGCGGCCGAGATCGACGATGTCGTCGCTTTTCTCGGCACCTTGACCGATGGCGATCTGCCGAACCGCTGATCGTTCCGACCACCCTCTGCGGCGCTAGAGGGGTGGGGTGAGGGGCACAAGAGCTAGAACGGCTTCTCGCCGAGGATCGCGACGCGGCGCAGCAGGCGTCGCTCACCCGGATCGAAATCCGTGCGCGCGTGCAGGGAACAGCGATTGTCCCACATAATAAGGTCGCCGGGCCTCCAGACATGCTCGTAGACAAAGCGCCTCTGCTCCTGGTGATCGAACAGCAGCCCGAGGAGCCGATCGCTCTCGGCGCGGGGCATGTCCAGGATGTGGTCAGTCATGAGCCGGTTCACGAACAGCGCCTTGCGTCCGGTATCCGGGTGCGTGCGCACGATCGGATGCGCATAATGCGGCACGCCCTCGCGGATAGTCGAGCCGCGCACGGTGGGATTGCTGTCGTAGTCGTAGACGTTCATGGCCTTGAGACCTGCGATCTGCCGCTGCACGTCGGCGGGCAGGGTTTCGTAGGCCGAGTACATGTTCGCAAACAAGGTATTTCCGCCCTGGCGCGGAAGCTCGATCGCAAACAATGTGGTCGCCTTGATTGGCCGCTCCACGTAGCATTGGTCGGAGTGGAAATACATTTCGCCGTCGGGCAGCCCGCCAATGAGCTGTCCGTCCTTGCGGATGTTGGAGACCAGCATCACCGAGGGGTGCCCGGAGTTTTTGCTGTGATTATTGATGACCTTGCTGAGCTCGCCGAACCGTCCGGCAAACCGAAGCTGATCCTCTGTCTCGAGATGCTGGTTGCGAAACAGCAGGACGCAGTAGCGGTGCCAGGCGTCGAGGATCACCGCAAACTGCGTATCGTCGAAAGGCGTGCGCAGATCCAGGCCGACGATCTCGGCACCGATCGCCGGCGAGAGCGGGACCGCGGTTAGGGTTCCGGCGTGGACGTGGGCCGGCGTTGCCTGCGAGATGCTCGTTTCCATGTCATTCGCCTTCGGTGGGTCTTGGCTGTGAGGCAGCGAGGAGGCGATGCTAGCGCAATGCCGTCCGGCCAACAACATGCGAACCGTAGTTCCGGCTCATGCCCGCAGCAAACGGCACCGGCTATTCGGTCGCCTCGTCGGCGATGGCGAGGGTTATTAACGCACGCGCCCGCAGAGGCAGCCACCGGTCATATTCGACATCGTACCCTCCTGGCGCTACTACCGCGTCGCAACATTGAGGAGGCGCAATGCTGAACATCGCTGTCTCTCTCCTCGCGATCGCCGCGACCGCCCTGGAAGTGCTCGATGTGCTCAGCACGTATCACATGCTGGCGCGCGGCGGTCGTGAGCAGAACCCGATCGTCGCCTGGTTCATGCAGGTGCTCGGGGATTGGTGGCCGCTCTGCAAGGTCCCGGAAATAGCTGTTATCGTCATCCTGTGGGCGTTCGTGCCGAGGCCGGTTGCTCTTATCTGCCTCGGCCTCATGATTGCCGGTTACAGTTTCGTTGTTCGACACAACTATCTAATTTAGAGGATCTACTGGCATCGAGCTACGGGTAGATCCAAGGCGCCTTAGCGATCTTCTCGATCGTTACGGCCCAGCTTGTTGTCTCACTTTTCTTTCAAGCCGGCGGAGTCCACGCGCCGCACAAAATCGCAATGCGCGAAGCTACCGAGCCCTGTGAGCGACCCCCGAAAGCTTTGCTCGCCGGTTCTGTTGAGATTGAAGCACGGCTCGAATGACAAGCCCTTGAGAGTGGCGCATACGGCGTCGCCCTTCACCTTGAACGTCGCCGGCGGAAGCCCAAACGATCGCACCGGTCCCGAGCCGCTGACCTGAATAGTCCCGATTGCAGAGCCGTCACTATAGATTTGGCCGAGCCCGCGCGTCCCTTCGAAACAGCTGAACGCGAACCGTTTCCCGGTCACAAATCGCTGAGCCGCTTCGGCGCTCATCGACTGAGCCATGGCCGGAGCGGTTGCAAGCAAGCTGGCAATGAGAATCGTTACCCGCGCAATCATCTGGATCTCCCCCGCCCCGCGCGGCATCGCCGCACCCACGGATTGGTCGCGAGAGGGATCCTGAAGGTTCATTCCTGGGCTCACTGCCGCAGCGGAATGTGCTCTTTTTGCCACAATGAGAGAGAGGTATGGTGCAGAAGTACGCCAATGCTCGCTCGGGACGTGCTGGAGGCGGCCAGGACGAGCGACTTGGGGCCATCTTTCATCCTTGGCCCGCGCCGAGCGCGGCGCGCTCCGTCATCCTTCGAGACGCGCGCAAGCGCGCTCCTCAGGATTGAGGTTGATTGATGCGGCGATACGATTCGAACCTCGAAAACGCACTGCTAGGATTCGCGCGCGAGCCTTTCGAAGTCATCAAGCACGGCCGCAATCAGCTTCTGTCGCCTGGGGTCTTCTGCAACCGGGCTATTGGAAAAGAGATTAAGCAGATAGCGCGCTTTCTCGGCAGCCTCGTGCCAGCTCGCGGCCGGCGACGCGACGAGATGCGTTTCCAATTCCTCTTGCCGAAGGCGCAACGCTCTTTCATTGGCCTCCACTTCAGCCAACATCCGACGTAGGCCGGTGGCTTTCTGAGCTGCCATCCCGCGATGCTGATCCAGATCGATCGTCTTGTCGGTCATGGTTGATCGTTGCCTACGCGCGGCGGACCAGGGGATAGTCGGTATTCTCGTACAAGCGACGAATTCCTTTGCCGTCGTACCGCTCCTCGTTGACCTCGAGATAAGCTCCCGGAAGCGATCCGGACGGTAGCTCCTCGATCGCAAACCGGATAGCGTCCGCCGCCTGCGCAAACCTCCTGTACCCGAATGGCTGTCGCCCGGATTTCCGATTGCGGCTGGTAAAGAGCTCTGCCTCCACGCTGTAATCAAATCCGGACATGGTTTGGAATTCACTCCTGACAACGCGACCGCATTTTTCGATGTCAAAACGCGAAAACGGCAAAACCTTACATAAGATCAAAGCGCAAGAAAGTTAGCCCTGGCGGCAAAGTCTTTTTTGAAGCGATGCTCGCGGAATAGCCCTTGAGACCGTCTCAATCTGCGATGCATTTGTAGCTTGGATCCTTGATTGTCATCTCAGCTCAAACGAGTACTTTGACAGGGGGCTCAAACCGGCATCAAAACCATTGCCGCAGTGCACAGCCAATGTCGCTGATGGGTCAAAACCCGGATGCCTCGTCAGCGGCCGCACGTCGGCTGTGACGGCCTATTGCCGCGGGGGACACATAATATAATTATTTCAAACCGGCCAAACCTAGGAATCCGAACGAGCCTGCCCGTGAAGCGGCAAGCAGAAGAGGACTAAAGCTTCCCCAGAGCTATGGAGAAAAAGATGGTACAGCTGTCACGGCGAACGATGCTTCTCAGTGGCGCCGCCGCTTCCATGATGAGGGGATTCTCCCCGAGCAAGGCCCGTGCAGAAGAGAACGCTCGGCGGCCGCTGCCAATCCCTCCGGAGCTGAGAGCGAATGCCAAAGGGACGATTCCGCTCGATGCACGACCCGGCTCGATGCGGTTTCAGGGTAACCACGATACAGCAACTTACGGCATCAACGGACCTTATCTCGGGCCAGCAGTGCGTGTGCGGCGGGGCGCGAAGGTCGTCGCGCAAGTGAGCAACGGCGTCCCTGAAAACATCACCATGCATTGGCACGGACTGATCATCCCGGGAGCGGCTGATGGCGGACCCCATCGTGTCATCGCGTCGGGAGAGCGCTGGCAGACGGAGTTGTTAATTGATCAACCAGCCGCGACACTTTGGTTCCATCCTCATTACTACCCGTCGACGGCGCAGGAAGTGATTAGCGGCCTAGCGGGCCTGTTGATCGTCGATGATGATGAAGTCGCACGTTTACCACTGCCGTCGCGATGGGGCGTCGACGACATTCCGCTAATCATCCAGGATCGCCGTTTCACGCCCGATGGGCAATTTTTCGATCGGATGAATATCATGGCGGTAACGAACGGATACATTGGCGACACGGCGCTCGTAAACGGCGCACACTATCCCGAAGCCCGCGCTGCGCGGGGCTGGCTTCGACTGCGGATTCTAAATGGCTCGAACGCGCGCAGCTACGCACTGGCCGTATCGGACGGCCGCTCGCTATACGTGATTGCCTCCGACGGCGGCCTACTCGAAAGCCCGGTTGAGCTCAAACAACTGCTGGTGCACGTCGGCGAGCGTTTTGAGGTACTTGTGGACGGGCGCAATGGCAGCGCCTTTGACCTCGTAACCTTGCCGATCTCGCAGGAGATCATGCGGCTGCCTCCGTTTGATCGGCCGCTGCCGCTGATGACGATCAGGCCAGATGGCGTGGACGGGAAGGGGCAACTCCCCTCCAATCTTGCCGTAGTACCGCCGCTGCCCGACCAACTTCCTCCGGTCAGCCAGGAGCTCGTAATGAACATGTTCAAAGACGCGCAGGGCATGATGCTGCTCAAACGGGCCGGGTTGATGGCGATGGCCGAAACTAGCAAAACCGACCCGGAGGTTGTTGCCCGCGTGGTGAATCTCATTGTGAACGTGCCAGCACTCTCACAATCAGAACAGCTCTCCGCAAATGGCGTGAACGGAAAGCCCTTCTCGCTTGACAGAATCGACTTTGCGGCTGCCCGCAATCAGTGCCTCTGCTGGCGAATTGCGGAAGGAACCGACCGCATGTTGCATCCAGTTCACGTTCACGGCTGCCAGTTTCGGATCATCTCGCAGGATGGCAAGCCGCCTGAGGCCCACCGTTCAGGCTGGAAAGATACAGCCCCGATCTCGGCAGGCGGCGTTACGGAGATACTTTTGCGCTTCCCGCACTCCGCAAACCGGGACAATCCGTACATGGTGCACTGTCACATTCTGGAACATGAGGATTCCGGCATGATGGCCCAGTTCACCGTCTCATGAGAGCAAATCGTCACTCGACCACCTCCTCGGCCTGCTTGAGGATTGTCGGAACAGTGAGGCCGGCGAGGAGGATCCGCAGCGTAGCGTTCATCGACATTATGCGATTCGCCATAATTCGGGCGGCCATCTGGTGAAACTCCGCGGCAGCGGCGGGATGATCCCGGTTCAGGCGAAGAATGGACTCGGCGCTGATCACCGCAATAGTCGCGTCCGTGTCTGCCAACACGGAAGCCGAGCGTTTCCTGCCGGTGTAAAAAGCCATTTCACCCACAAGTGTGCCAGGTAGAAATTTCCGCAAGCGCACCGATTGTCCATCACCAAGATCGAGATGCGCCGAAAGATTTCCGCTCACCAACAAGATTGAGAAAACAGCTTCATCGCCCTCACGGAACACTCGCTCACCTGGCTGTATGTCATGGATTGCAAAATAGGGTAACAAATCCATGGCTTTGTCGCGCTCTCCTATAATGGCAGTCAAGGCATCCTCGGCGCTGATCGCACCTTCGTCTCTGCTAAACGGCTCGAGCAAACGATTTTCTACAAATTCGACGGCCATTGCCGTATTCGCGAAGCAGAGGGATTGATCGGGGTCGATGACATCAGCGGCCTGCAAGGCTTTCGCATTCTTGTTGGTCAAGCCAGAAAATAGCAAACAGACGTTCTCTGCCTTAGCGAAATTGTGCAACTTTCGCAGCGCGAAATGCGCTGCCGCATCCAGCCCATCAACATTCGCAAACCCTAAGATCACATAGTCGACTTTTTGCGTGCTTGCCCGGACACTCGCCCGTATCCGCTCTAAAAGCCCGATCGCCGTCCCAAAGAAAATAAATCCCTGTATCTCGAAGGTGATAATGCGCCCTCCGGCCTCACGTAAAATGTTATCGGCGAGCAGAGGGCGTTCGACATCGCTGCGATAATCGCGTCCGGAGAGTTCGACCTTAATGACATTCAATTTGCTGTATTGGATCAGGAAGTCAGCGGCCGCTAAGAGAATTCCGGCCCCGACCCCCGGCAGAAATCCAGCCAGCTCGATGATGCCAGCGATGATCAGAACGAAGACGTAGTCCGTCAGGCTAAGGCGCTGACGACCACGGACCAGCCATTCGTCCACAAGACCGAACGCGAACAAGATCAAAAGCGTGCCCACTACGATCTTCGGCACGAACCCAAGGAGACTAAGCCCAGCCACCCCGAGTACTAAAGTGAATACAGCGCGTAGAATGGGCATCAATCGGCTCGATGCCCCAAGGCGAAGGTAGGTCAAGGAGGGGCCTGCCAGGGTAAAGGCCGGGAGGCCCCCGAGCACGGCGCTCGCCAGATTCGCCAAACCGTGCGCGCCCAATTCGTGATTCGGCTCCAATTCAATTTCGGCGCCGATTTCTAGAGCGGTCGTGGCGAGCGACGCACCGATCGTACAGACCAGAACCAACGCGGCTATTTCGTCCCATGCTTGCAGCACGACGCTCCAATCAATTCTCGTTAGGGAGACCAGCTTCGCCGCATCGAAGATGCCGCCTACTGGAATAGGTGCGAAAACAAAACCGCTTTCCCTCAGAGACTTGAGTGAAAAGGACCATGCTCCAGCCACGATGTAAAATAACAATACGATACAAATGAGCCCGAGAGGCGGAAGCAAAACGCTCCTGATGCGGTGCATCGCCCAATACAAAAGGCTGGCCGCGATTAAGGAGGGTAGCCAACGCAAGCTTATTTCCCAGGAAAAAAACTGAGAAAGGCTGTGCATATTCAGTGTGACGCCCGATAGAAATTCCATCGTGGCGGTTAACATCATCATGCCGACTCCGGCCAGGAAGCCGCCGACTACCGGGTAGGGAATGAGTTGGGTGTACCTTCCCCATTTCAGGGTTCCAAGGAGCAGAAGAACCAATCCGAAGCACGCTGTGGAGAGAACAATGACGGCGAACATCGTCGAGATCGCCGACACGTGATCGGTCACGCCCATGCTGGCGAAGCCGCCTGCAAAAATCGCCAAGATGGCCGCTGGCTCATCCTGAGCCCCGCTCAGATTGCAGTAAAAGCGGCTTAAAAACCCAACAAGTAACCCGCATAGAGCAGTTCCAGTCAGGAAGGTCAGGAAGGCCAGCGGCACGACAGTCGCCAAGGACCCGGAAAAAACCAAGGCCGCGAGCGCGACAGTTCCGAGAACAGTAACGACGCTCGACAAGGCCGCCAATGATATGTCCGCCAGTGCCCGAGGTACTGCTAATGGTTCCATCCGCATTCTCAGCGTCCGATCGTCAAGCGCTTTGAACCAGCAGATTCGACACACCGCGAATTGTGCAGATTCAAACGTGCGCAGCGCTGTGAAAGACGGTCTGCAAAAAGAACTCTGCCTTGGCCCGAACCGGTCCCAAGCAGACTATCGTTGAAGCACCGAAAGCGGCTAGAGCTCTCTATGACGAATCCCGGCTGTTTGGACGAGCCGAGAGACACGATGCTAGCCCGCAAAGCCCTGCTTGATTCTGACCGCCGCCCTCAGGGCGAGGGCTGCAACGGTAAGCGTAGGCGGGTGCATGCCCGCCGTAGGGAACACCATTCCGCCGACAATGAATAAATTGGCATGATCGTGAGCCCGCAAATCTCGATCAACGACGGACTCGCCACGATCATTTCCCATTCGGGTAGTGCCGAGGATGCTTCCCGAACTTGTTACCATTGGAAGCGTTTCAACCTCAGTTGATTGAAGCGCGGTAAAAATGGCCTCATGCCGACGGACTGCCAGGGCGAGACCGGCTTTGGCATAGTCGTCGATACGATAATGGATGCGTGGCCTGGGAATGCCGATGGCATCAGTCTTTGTCTCGTCGGGTACAATCCTATTGGTTGGATCTGGAAGGGTCTCGGCCGTTGAGCCCAGAGTGAGTTCACGCTCGGTGCGCCACGCAATGCGCTCCTTTAGGCGCAGGCCAGAAAAGCCCTGATCAATAAGGGCTATCGCCGTCGCCTGCGGGCCTACGTGCCGCCAGCCCTCGTTAGAGATCGATGTCCCAATGGCGGAGTGCTTTCCGCGGAACGGGCCGTCCCTGAATTCCCGGATGGCGGAGGTAAGCACAGGTCCACGATAGGGATAGATCGGTGTCTTGGTCAGACCGCGGGTACCCTGGTCGATCTGGCTCATCAAATAGCGCCCGACGGTGTCACTCGAGTTCGCGACACCTTTGGGCGTGCGCTCATTACGCGACATCAACAGCAACTTAGGCGTCTCAATGGCATGTGCGGCAAGAACTACGATGCGCCCTACGGCCGATCCGTCGCTGCCGTCTGGCCGCAGAAAATGTACGATTGAGACGAGATTGTGGGCGTCCGTCTCAAGCGAATGAACGACGGCGTCAGGCTCCAGCCGAGCGCCGGCCTTCTCCGCTTTTGTCACGTGTACGGTCGCGTCATATTTGGCGCCGATCGGGCACAGCGGCACGCAGCTGGCGTTGCCGCAGCATTGCGGCCGTTCGTCGTAGAGCACGCTGTTTCGAGCTTGCGGGAAGACACCTAGCGACATACCGAGCTGCCCCAGGACGCCCCCGACAACCGTGTCGAGATAGCTGGGAGGAATCGCCGGCATGGGATAGTCGGACGTTCGAGGCGCCCGCCAGGACTCCGTGTTGGAGCCCGCAACGCCCAGCGCGCGCTCAGCTTCGTCATAGAATGGCGCCAGCTCTTCATAGCTGATCGGCCAGTTGACGCCGAGGCCGAAACGGCTCTTCATCCGAAAATCACTGGGTCTGTAGCGCAGAACTGAGCCGGCCCAATGCCAAGTCGAGCCACCGACACCGCGCGTGTATAGCCCACGAAACAGGTCGGGGCCGCTGTTGATGTAGTAGTCGTTCCAACTATTGTACTGCGGGGCCGGCGCGTATGAAGCCGGCGGATATGGTGCGCTGGCGTTCTTGTCGGCGGCGGCCAGATACGACTTGAACGCCTCCACACGATCGATCCGTGGGCCAGCCTCCAGGATCAGAACCTTCAGCTTCGCCTCGGCTAGGCGCCAAGCAATGAGCGAGCCCGCCACACCCGAACCAATGATCACCACATCGGCGTCAAGAGGAGCACTCACCGTCTGTGCTCACGATCAACAGCGGTCGGTGGTTTCGCCATCCAATCCCCGAACTCACCGCACGTACCCGGAGCTTTGGCATAACCTGTCGCTTGCCACGCCAGCGCCTCCTCATATGCGAGTACGCGCGCTCTCTCGCCGGTTCCAACCAATCCCGAATACCATACTGAGATAATGGACTTGGCCAGCCTCTGGAGGCCAGCGCGCGCGACGACACGATCGACATCCTCGGAGGTCGCCGAATGCAGGAGCTCGGCAATGTGCCTGAAGTCGGACTCCGCATAGTGATCGATCAAGGCATTCTGGATCGCGTCAGCCAGGGACCTATCTCGGATCGACATCGCACATAGTTTTTCTGACAGCTCTACAAACCGATCTCGCTCAAGCGGTAGAGTCGCTGCAAGCAAATCGTTATGCCAATTCGGCATAGTTGCGAGCGCTGCAGCAAGCAAGCTCTGCAGCAGCTCACGGCGATGGGGACTGCCCGCTGCAGGTTTCTCCGGTACTGCGGAGGTGCGCCGCCGTGCGGGCTCGACGGAGCCCCCAACGATCGCGATCTCGCGCCGCTTTAATCGATGGAATTGCATCCGATTCCCACACACCGCGACGGATACCCGCGTGACGACCGCGCGCCGAGCGCGTTATAATAGCAAAAAACACGGAGGTGCCCATGCGGATCGTCCCGATCGGAAGCGAGTTCGCCGCGGCGGTCGAAGGCATCGATCTGTGCGCGCCGCTCGATTCGGCTGAAGTGGCGGCGATCCATGCCGGCATGGACAGGTATGCGGTGCTGGTATTTCACCATCAGCCGCTGACCGACGAGCAGCAGATCGCATTCACCAGAAGCCTCGGCAAGATCGAGCTGAACACGGCCAACAACGTTACGAGGCTCGACCAGCGCCGGCTCAGCATCGAGATGAGCGACATTTCGAATCTCGATCAGCACAGCAACATGCTGGCGCGGGATGATCGCCGGCGCGCGTTCAATCTCGGCAATCGGCCGTGGCATTCGGATTCTTCGTTCAAGGCCGTGTCGGCGAAATACTCGCTGTTGTCCGCCCGCATCATTCCGTCGGCGGGGGGCAATACCGAGTTTGCCGACATGCGTGCTGCCTACGATGCGCTCGACCCCGAGATCAAGGCCGAGATTGAAGATCTGATCACCGAGCACTCGCTGCTGTTCTCCCGCGCCCAGCTCGGTTTCACGGATTTCACTGCAGAGGAACGGGTGAAATTTGCTCCTGTGCGCCACCGTCTGGTTCGGACCAACCCGACCACCGGCCGCAAGTCGCTATTCCTGTCGTCCCACATCGGCGGCATTGTCGGATGGCCGGTGCCGGAAGCAATGGCCTTCGTGCGCGATCTTGTCGAGCACGCGACCCAGCGGCAATTCGTCTACGCCCACGCTTGGCGGCAACATGATCTCGTGATGTGGGACAACCGCCAAACCATGCATCGGGTGCGACGCTACAAGGAGACGAGCGAGGTGCGCGACATGCGCCGCACCACCCTCGAAGGCGATGGACCGACAACCCTGCAGATGGCGGTCGCATAGCCCTGACGTCGTCAACGTGCCTCAGTTTGCGGGCGCCGCAGCGTCAGCCGAAAGACAAGGAAGGTGGTGTCGACGTCGACGCTGCTCGGATCCTTGTAGGCAGCCTGAAGTCGCGTCCACCGACGCCGACGGTCTCGGCGGCCCGCGCCGGCGCCGGCATCGCCAACGACAGCTGGGCGGCGACGGCAGGGCTCAGAATGCTGCGGACCAGCGCGCGCGGATTCATGGACCATGCGTCATAGGCGCAGCTGTCACGAGGCGAAGGTGATCAGGCTGGTCGATGCGATCAGCGTGGTCTAGAGTCGCACCGAGAACAAGCAAACCTGCTCGCCTGGAGCAAGGGACGCCGGCTATCTGAATTCAGGAGATGCCCATGTGCAAACGTTGCTCCTATGCGGCAGCCATGCGCGCGACAGTCGAGCGGCGCACCGTCCTGAAGCTTGGAGCGACGGCGGCCGCGGGGCTTGGGTCTGTTTCGCACGCGCTTGCCCAGATCGGCAGGGCGCCGCCAAAACCCGAAAACGTCCTGTCGCCGGACGCCGCACTCGACCGCTTGATGAAGGGCAACGCCCGGTATGTCGAGGGGGTCAGCAAACGGCACGACTTCAACCATGAGCGCGAACCCTTGCGCACGGGGCAGAATCCCTTCGCCGGCATCCTCAGCTGCGCGGACTCTCGCATCGCGCCCGAATATTGCTTTGACACGGCGCGCGGCGACGTTTTCGTCTGCCGGGTCGCGGGCAATTTCGCGAGCGATGAAATTATCGCAAGCTTCGAATATGCCGTGCAGGTGCTCAACGCTCCGCTCATCCTGGTACTCGGGCACGACGCCTGCGGCGCGGTCGATGCGACCATAAAATCGATCAGGGATGGCACCGCTCTTCCCGGCCATCTGCCTTCGCTCGTTGCCGCAATCAGCCCGGCCGTCGAAGCAGTGAAAGGTGAGCCCGGAGACATGCTCGACAACGCAATCCGGCGCAACGTGATGCTAAACGTCAAGAAGCTGTTGGCGACCGGTCCGATCCTTAACACGTTTGCCGAGAGCAGGAGACTCCGCGTTGTTGGCGGCATCTACAAGCTGGCATCCGGAAAAGTCGAGCTTTTGGTCTGACACAATGCTGGTGGGAGAGTTAGAGCGGGTTTCACTGGTTTGGAATCATCTCCCTCGGGAGCCTCATGCTGAGGAGCGGCGCAGCGCCTTGCATCGCGGACAACCGTTTCAATCGCTCGCGCTGCGACGCGTCTCGAGGCATGGCTGCGCCCGAAGCTGGCGGGCCATCGGCGGGTGGCTTCACCACTTCAAGATGCCTGCTCGGCTTCGCGCGTTTCGATATGCTGCTTGGTCGGGTCGGCGTCAGGCCCGTCCAGGAACATCCATTCCGAGGTGCGCACGCATTCGCGGACAATCTCGGGGGTTGTGTTGAACGAGGCAGCCGTGGCTGCCACGGTGGGTGCCTCATCGCCCGGCTGCATCCACGTCCAGACTGAGATGGCGTTCTCCAACTGTTGCTTTGTGATGCCAGGCTGGTCGGTGTCGTCCGGCAAAATCTCGGTGTAGAGCATGTTCTCGATCCCGATGTGTGACGCTGTGCGGGGGGCTCAATGCTCCCGGATATTAGCTGAGATCGGGCGGAAATCCGAGTCCTTGGGGGCGGGGCCCCGATCTCCATCAGCCCAGCGGCACAGCGCTACCGCCCGAGCTCATCCTCAATCTCAAGACCGCCGGGGCGCTCGGTCTCGTCCGGTGAAATTTACCGTGCTCCTGCCGTAGGTGACGCCTCCACTCCCATTCAACAGAACGCCGTTTTCGCCACCCGCACGTTTGGGAGCACCCTTCAGGTGGAAACCAACGAGGCGCGCCCCCTGAGAGGAAATCCCCCCAAATTAGGCCGACCCTTGCAGGCGCGTCCCGCAGAGCCCTCGACCGAAAGAGCGGGGGCTCTTGCATCATGCGCTCTCCGCGTTCTCCGCGAGACACTGATGCCCCAGGCCTGTCAGTTCGTACTTCACCGCGCCTGCGTTCCAAGAGACAAGCTTGTGCTGCGTCAGCGCCTTCATCAGACCAAGCCGCTGTACGCGATCAGGCACAAGCGAGAGCAAGCTTCCCCGTTTCTCAATGTGCGCAAGCGCGGATAACAGTGGTTCCGCTGCGGCCTGCGCGTTCCTCACTTCCCGACGCGCATCAGCCATCAGCACGGAGGGCGTATGCATGGTAGGCCTCCCCAGTCATGAACCCACACGCTTCGCGAGGTCCTTTGTACCTTGCAAATGTGACGCCAGATGACTCCGCGGTCCAACATCATCCCCACATGACGACGCCGAATTATGGGATTAGCGGGGATAACTGCCAAAACTATTTGATCCGACTCACCAAGCACCGGCCATGGCCATGCTCGCCCAAAGCCAGCCCCAACCCTTTAGGGCGCAGCATACGTGCTGTACGCGTTCCCCCAAGCAATTGAGTCCCCGGCCGCCCGGCCTGAGCTGAAAGAGCTTCGGCGGGACCTCGACGAGCCCATCGAGAAAGTCGAGAACATCATCGGCTACCGCAAGGAGATAGACCACGCGCTCGAACCCATCGCCGCAATCGAAGACCACCTGGGCGTCAAGCCGAGGCACGCCTGAGCCTTTGCCAGCGCACTGCCGAATTCGGCCTCCGTCAACCACGACACGGTATCTCGCAAATCATCCTCAATATACAGCGTTCAAATTTACGGCACCCAAACACTTGTTTCATAGCTATTCCGTGGGCGCGACATCCATCGGATGAGACCACGGTGACGAGAACCATTCAGCATTTCTTTCGCGACGAAACCGGTGCCACCGCCATCGAGTGCGGCCTCATCGCGGCCGGCATCTCGGTTGCTCCTGCCAGGCCGCATGACGCTCGTCTTTGCGGATCATGGGCTTGTCGAACGTGATTGCAAGATCGTATGGAGCGATGGTACCGACGTGGCAGTCGAATTTATCGGAATGCCCAGACCAGTCGCGTTTGGCCCGTACAGTCGTTTGCACCAGCGCAGCTCCTGATTCTCTCCTTTAGACGCCGTTGAGAATGACGCGCTGCTTTTTGAAATGCTTACCGTTCCATTCAAAATCCGAGGCGCGGACGTAGCACGGTACTATAGACTGTTACGAGCCCCAGGCGTGCTTCGTGTTGAAAAATCGGGTCACATCGTTCGTGGGGCTGTCGAATTGCGCGAGATTTACCGCGCCACGTTTTCATATAATGACCGCTTCGGGAGCCTTGTCAGCGGCGGCGAGGAGAGTCGGCGGCAGAATTAGGCTGAGCGAAGGCCAACGGGCATTCACACTTGAACGAGAAGTCCCGGTTAATCTCGTTACCTAGGCTGCTCGAGATTTTGGTCCGGCATTGCCACGAAGATGAGAACAGCAACGAAGGTCATTAAGAAGCGGAACGCGCTAGGAACGCCATTCCATTGTTGTGACTGCCACATTCCAAACCACTCACCTCCGATCGACATGAACCCCACTTGCCAGAGCAGGAAGCCCACGGTGAGTCCGACGATGGCGAAAGTCTTCGCTCGATTGAATACGGCAGCATCCGAGCGCACGCGACGCGCGAGTAGAATTGCACCAACCCAGCACAGCAGGGCAATGATCCCTTCCACAGCGATGATCCCCGCATAGGCCAAGTGATGTAGCGCGGGATTGGTAATTGCGCGATACCTGATCGTTGAAAATGGATAGGTCGTATCCATGGAAAGGACGTGCTGTACAAAAACGAAATTGGTCCTGTAGTCGGTCACATTTCCGAAGCTGACCAGACTGGCTAGCAAAGCAACGGCCCCAACCAGCGCAGCTTTTGCAACACGAATTGCCAGCATGACTCCCCACAGCCGGAACCGAGCTTTAGAGCCTCATACCCCGATGCCTTAGTTCCTACTTGGCAAAAAGTTGCATCGCTTCATCCGCTAAGACACGCCCGTGATTGAAATGTGGACGAACGACGCCCTCTCGGCAACGTCTGCACTGCTCAGCATAATCTGGTCGATCTTGGTGGCGAGTTGCGCCACGCCGCCGACGCAGCAAAGACCACCCGCGCTATTCTACTCCACACAATATCACCCATGCACATGGCACACGGTTCGCCTGACGTATAGAGGGTACTGCCGCGCAGCGCTGCCGCACCTTTATCGGCTAAACAATGCCTTATTGCGGCCATTTCCCCGTGGGCAGTCGGATTGAAATTCGTTCGGCCCAAATTGCGTCCGCGTGCGATGATGGAGCTGTGCTGGACGATCACGGCCCCGAATGGAAAGTCGGCTTGACGAGCCTCATTGAGTGCGATGCGCATGAAGCGCTCGTCCTCAGTCATCGCTGGATCCACTCGGGCCGCAACACAGGTCGCCTGTACCACTGTGCAAGCCGAGCCGGCGATGAATGAGCGTCAGCCGCTGACTTTTGGGTGGCTTCTCTTTCGCGTTTTTCGCCTCTCGTAGCTGATCGAGCTTGGACGCGCCCCTGACGCTACCGCGAAAGAAGTTATGCAACCGCTCTCGCGACGTTAGCCCTGCTCACGGCAGCAGTTGGCACATGGCGGAACAGAGCATGTGCGGAGGTTTGTCCGCAGCTGGTGGAAGCAGGCATATAAGCCTGATCGTGAAGCGGCTTCGCCGTTCTGATAATTGTTGGGACCATGAAAGAGCAACCGCCACCAAGGGTCAGTCGGATCGATGCCGGTGGCGACCATGATTGCACCATAAGAGAGAGACAGGCGGTTGCAACCTGCGCGGTCGCGCCGTTCGAGCCTTGCTGCGGAACGTCGATTCGAGCGTTCATCACTCCGGCGGAGTGCCATTTGCCGAGAGTGCTTCCCCGGCGAGGTAGAGCGAGCCCGTAATCAGAATTCGAGGGGCTGGACTGACATCGAAGGTGCGGGTCGCCATGAGGGCAGAGGGGAGGTCGCCGCTCGCGTGTGCAGGAATTCCCAGCGAGCGTGCCGCGTCGGCGATCGCATCGGCCGACAGGCTCTTCTCCTGATCCCGGATCGGCACGGCGACAACATGCCGGGCGAGCCCGGCAAAGGCCTTCAGGAAACCCAGGCAGTCCTTGGTCGCCAACATGCCCATGACAAGAATGAGCGGACGTGAGACGCGTTCCTCCAAGTCGGCAAGCGCATTCGCGATCGCATGAGCACCATGGGGGTTGTGGCCGCCGTCAAGCCAAAGCTCGCCCCCGGTCGGGACGAGGGCAGCGAGCTTTCCTTGCGAGAGGAGTTGCATGCGCGCCGGCCAGTCGGCCTTCATGACGCCGGTCTCGAAAGCCGGAGCGGGAACATCAATGCCGCGGATCGCGCGCAGCGCTGCAATCGCCACCCCGGCATTCTCGAACTGGTGACGGCCGAAAAGTCTTGGGGCGGGAAGATCGAGCAGCCCGTCCTCGTCCTGATACACCAGGCGCCCGCGCTCTTCCGTGGCGATCCAGTCCTCCCCGGCAATTCTCACGGGCACCTTGAGGCATGCAGCCGCGCGTTCGATCGCGGCGAGCGCATCACGGGGTTGGGCTGCAATGATCGCGGGGACGCCGTTCTTGAGGATGCCGGCCTTCTCCGTGGCGATCTTGCCTAGGCTGTCGCCGAGATACTCGGCATGATCGAGCGAGACCGGAGTGATCACAGTCGCGAGGGGGCGCTCCACGACGTTGGTGGCATCCAGCCGGCCGCCCAAGCCGACTTCCAGGAGCAGCACATCGGCCGGGTTGCGGGCGAACAGGAGGAGGGCCGCAGCGGTCGTGATCTCGAAGACAGTGATCGGCGCATCGGCATTGGCACGTTCACACTGTGCCAGAGCTTCGGCGAGCGCATGGTCCGACACCAGGGTGCCCGGGCCCGGGCCGGCCAACCGGAACCGCTCGTTGAAACGCACGAGATGCGGAGATGTGTAGGCATGTACGCGCCGACCCGCTGCCTCCAGAATGGCGCGCATGAAAGCGATGGTGGACCCTTTCCCGTTCGTGCCCGCAATGTGGATGACCGGCGGCAAGGAGCGTTCGGGATGATCGAGCGCCGCGAGAATGCGCCACATGCGGTCGAGGGAAAGGTCGATCCGCTTGGGATGGAGCCCGGTAAGTCTTGCGACAACCTGGTCGATAGATGTCATTGAATCGTTGTGTGGCCCGAGACCGGCTCGGCCCCAGCAAACGCGCAGCAGAGCGGAATGTATAGGGGGCGAGGAGGATTTGAGTTGTAGACTACGCCTCGCCCGGCGCCGGGGCGGGCGGATTGTCCGCCGGCGGGCGTGGACGCGCCTTGGTCAGCAGCCGGCAGAGATTGGATATCGTGGGCCGCAACCGGTGGCGCTGCACGACCATGTCCACCATCCCATGCTGTCTCAGATATTCGGCACGCTGAAAGCCGTCCGGCAGTTTCTCCCGGATAGTCTGCTCGATGACCCGCGGGCCGGCAAAACCGATGAGCGCACCAGGCTCCGCGATGTGCACATCCCCCAGCATGGCATAGGAGGCGGTCACGCCGCCGGTGGTCGGGTTGGTGAGAACGACAATGTAGGGCTTCCCCGCCTCGCGCATCATCTGAACCGCGACCGTGGTACGCGGAAGCTGCATGAGGGACAGAATGCCCTCCTGCATGCGCGCGCCCCCCGAGGCCGCGAACATGACGAACGGCGTGCCCTTGTCGACCGCAGTCTCCAGGCCCTTGATCACGGCTTCACCCGCCGCCATGCCAAGCGATCCGCCCATGAAATCGAAGTCCTGCACCCCGATCACTACCGGCAGACCCTCGAGCTTGCCGAACCCGAGCTTGATCGCATCGTTGGTGCCGGTCTTGCTGCGTGCATCCTTGAGGCGATCCGTGTAGCGGCGCTCATCCCGAAATCGCAGCGGATCGAGCGGGACATCGGGGACCGCGACGTCGAACCAGGTCTGATTGTCGAACATCGATTTCAGACGCGCCGGCGCGCTCATTCGCATGTGATAGTTCGATCCGGGAATGACGAACTGGTTCGCCTCCACGTCCTTGTAGAACACGAGTTGCCCCGTTTCCGGACACTTGATCCAGAGATGCTCGGGGGTGTCGCGCCGGACGAAGTAGTTCCGAATCTTCGGGCGGACGACGTTGGATATCCAGTTCATGCAGCCTTCATGTATAACCGGGCGCAGCCTGCGTCCATCTCCCGTGTCCCATGCCTTGCTGCCGGCTCAGGAGAGATCGCCCGCGACCCGCTCTCCCGCCGGCGCCGCGCGCACGCCGCGCGCAAGCTGCGCGACGAGACCGGTCACCGCCCGCACGGTACTCTGCGTCGCCTTGCCGCGCGCATCGAGGCTGTCCTTGACCGCCGAGACCAGCGCGGATCCCACGACCACGCCGTCAGCACCGCGAGCAATGGCGGCTGCCTGATCCGCGGTGCGCACGCCGAACCCGACCGCAACCGGAAGCCGGCAATGGCGCTTGATGCGGGCGACCGCTTCGGCCGTCCTTGCTGCGTCGGGCGCGGCCGTGCCGGTAATGCCGGTGATCGAGACGTAGTAGACGAACCCCGACGTATTCGCGAGGACGGCGGGCAGACGGCGCTCATCCGTCGTCGGGGTAGCAAGGCG